>JAAUXU010102926.1_pt1 | contig 24491 bp, 10 predicted proteins | sample 7278151 | NCBI WGS metagenome assembly JAAUXU01 (sample SAMN14350113, study PRJNA611818) | marine sediment metagenome | isolation source: surface marine sediment (1.8m) | place: French Polynesia: Moorea | collected 2018-08 | reverse complement strand
GTCATGACCTGCTGTCACTGGTCACGAGGTGTGCCAACAGGTCATGACAACCACAACTGCCACCGCCGCCAAGGTGTGCCAACTTTCCTGGACCAGCCTTCGTTTCGTCCACCTACTTGACAGTGCTCGCCCGAACTCAAGCAGCTTACATCAGGGGTTCACACTCCTCCCTGATTCTCTCCTCCTTTTTCTAGCAACTATCCCTCCCCATTGAAGGGCCTTTAGTCTTGGGCCTCAGTTGCAGGCCTCGAGTTCCTCGGGTTGATCTTCCTTGCTCTCACACGCCCATGGCACTCAGGTGAGCCACACTAGCCAATATGTCTCACTGAAGGGACAAAGTCCTGTCTAGGTTCCATCTGCTTGTCACTGAGATCCCATGCGACCTTTGGCTGGCAACAATTATCATGTGGGGAGAAAGAATTCACTAAAAGATTTGAGAAAGCAAGCATGAACAGCTGTGTGACTTCAGTCTTAGTTCACCCGGACTTGGTTGCAGTGGATGCCCTAGAAAGATCCAAAGGGGTATTAGGATATTCTTCATGTCCCTGAGTACAAGCTGTCAGTGTCAGTAAAACATGTTGGCGTCGATATCTGAGATCAATGGGCGACTGAGGCAGACCTTAGCTGTGCAGCTTTGCTGTGGGCTCATTTACTAATTTAGCAAAGGCGGTGTGGTCCATTATGATACTGCGACAAATTGATTATAGTAGGGCCTTTGACTCAGTGAGACAACACCGAACAAGGCCTAGCATGCCTTCTGGATCCATACTTGACGCATACACATTGTACTTCAGTAGATGAAATGTTTGTGTCCAACATATCTCGGACTTGAAATTAAATTGCTTTATTTTCTTAGCTAGGTCAGCTGACTTCTCCAGTCTTCTTCGCCCACAGAGCTAACAGGAGGGACAGACAGAACGCGGCACTGGTTTGCTGGGGGCAGAGTGCGGCTACTATGCAGCTGTTGCGATGGACTTGACAAAGGAAGTCTCCACAGGTCTTGCTTCCTATACGTGGACTGCTGCGCCTCAGCTGGCATGACAAGTCGGTGGTTTTCCGACTCGACATGACAATGACCACGTCTACTCGTCCCTGAACATGGTGCTGTGTGCAATGCTCGACAAAGTCAGTCAGTGCAATGGACTTTGTGAAGTCTGTCCTCCCCTGTTCACTTTGCTTCCCGCGCTTTATTTAAATTTGGAGTCCGTATCGTAACGGCTGCGCGCTGGCCGCACATTTTCCATCTCTGTATCATTCACTCAATCGACTTCGTCTTCACTAATATGACCACGTAGGACGATTTTTAACAGGGTGTTGCTAAGATTGTGCATACTTCATATTTGGCATGTCCAGCATCACACGCTGTCGATGCTGGTGTTTGTCTTGAACACAGTGAGAAGTTCATGACTTTACGTGACCAGTGACAATGGAGCAAAAGTCACAGAGTAAAAGATACCAAGCCCACTTCTGGTAATGTTGTCAGTAGTTCAAAAAAGCTCGGAATCTCTTTCTAAAAAGGGTGAAGTCCACATGTACGTTTGTCTGCGCATCTGAAGTTCAGTCTGTCACATTATGGGCGCCGCAACAGCTGCACTGATTGTTCCCAAACTTGGTCTGAAATTCTGGTTTCTACTACCTTGCTGAGGCGTGCATTTTGAGGCCGAAATTGAGGTCCCCAAATGCATTTACTGCATAGCTATCGACAGCAACCTCCAATACGTAGCTATTTGGCTGTCGCAAGCTAGCTATGCAGTAGCTATTAATCAGTAGCTATGTTTGTTGAGCAGGCGAGAGAGAAGGAGTTGCTACCCTCGAACAGACCAGGAAATATCTCATACTCTCAACTTCACCACAAATGCTTCCAAAAAATAATGCAACTTGGCGACAATGGGGAAGGGACACGGAGAAGGAGAAGAGGAGTACGAGAGGAGAGATCGGTCAGCTGCAAAAGAGAAACCAAAGTGGGTTGGGTTGTGGATCGCCTGGACTGCGCCGAGTCGATGGACAGCACGGAGCGCTTGAATGGCAACTTTGCGGGTGATGATGGACAATGCAAACGTCAGACATACATAAATAGAGCTTGATAGATTTTGCCGGGCAAAGTCACTCCTCAGTGCTCATGAGCCTCCGGGGGCTCAGCTGCAGTTGGGACTCACTTGAAGCACGTAGCGCATCTTGCTCGTCTTGTTCGGCATGGCTCACCCTCCTTCTCCCCTGGGCGGCTCCACGGCCAGAGCCAGTGCTCTACATGCTCGACGCCTGAGTGTGCGGGTTCTGCATGACTCATTGGCTACAGTCCTGTCTGGTAGAGCTTTGTCTATGGCACGCAGCTCCCTCGAAGGTCTTTGTGCGCTATCCTTATCTTTTCCTTAGCCCACCGGACATGACTGCAATGTACAAGAATTAGTTACTCGGGACATTAATTTTGAGTTATGGCCACAACAAACTGGTTCGAGGCCAATATTGCGTGCGCGAGCTTTACTGTAAGGACCAGCCAAAAAAAATCTGCAGCAGGAGAAAAGGGACATTTGTAAGATGGACAATTAGATAGGAGGCAGCCAAGAAAGAAAAAAAGTTACTCCGTCCATGCAGAGGAAAACTGTGGAAACGCTTCAGCTGTCGTTCTTGAACACGTTTTGTCTAGGTGTTAAGAGAAACTCTTTCTCTTTCTTTTCAAGAGAATAGTCCACGCATAAATAATTTACACAGCACCTTCTTTTCCATCCGCAAAGCGAATTTTTATGCGGAAATATGAGATGCGTTGTGTTTTCTTCACTCTGGGCAACCCTTTCCTTCGTGTATTCTCAGCTTTCACAATGTTCAGTCCAATTTCGTTAGAAGCTATTGTTGTTGCACACAAGCAGTCGTGGGGCTGCTGCCGTTGAAGGAAGCACGTGCGCATGCTAACACAAGAAAATGGCTTGTGCAGCCAGCAGAGCTTTATGTTCTTACCTCTGTCACTCTCTTTCGTTCTCATTCTTTACCCACAACAGGGTGGGAACGAGCACTGGAACACCCCCCCTCCCCTAGGTGAATGAGGCCACCTAACACTGTTTGGTGGTGGCGGGGGGCGAACACTTTCCATGCATGGACAATGACATGCATGCACTGCCGGAAAGTGTGCAGAAATCTCATCTGCACTTCTGTTGTTGAATTGCACTGTCTTACTGCTACAGTCAGAATGGAGAAGTGGTACCAAATTCAGAGTTACCAGGACAATTTGATCAGTTCTCAAAAATGTCTTCCCCGGCTTCAACTTATGTCGTCCATCACCTCACCAGAGCCTAGTTGATGTCACTGCAAGAACGCACTTCCGCCCGTTCTCTTTTGTGTCATCCAGTCATCAAAAAATCGGGGTTGCGACATCATCAGGATTTGTGAGGTTTAAGATGTCATTGACAGTCCCCCTTCGAACGTAAGGGAGACCCCTACGTTCAAAAGTAGGGTTTTACGCAGACACCTTCGGATAGATCTATCAGGTTCTGATGACTGGGGCTCCAGATTCTTGGTTATGAATCTAAAACCTAGGTTTTTACCTACAACATTGCTTTTTGCAAAAAAAAAAAAATGCCCCACCATAAAGTGCAATAAAGTGCATTTTTTCACCTAAGTCGTGGCTGTGTCTCCCTTTTCTCGTAGCAGAAAAATCTAGCTGTAGTGTCATCCAACTCATAATGACACTTTCTGCTGATTCTGATTCAACCATTTATGCAGTAGGACCCACTCTTTGGCTCTTTCCAGGGGTCTCTCTAGGAACATGTCCCACTGCTTGGTCACATGCCTTTGCTCTGATCATGCAGGTCATGTCGGCAAAGCCACTATTTAGTATGTCCGATTGTCGGTTACCATTTGTAAGTTTGGTCTACACTGTGGTCTGGTTCAGGGTCCTTAGCATTGCTATCTGGCAATGTTCAGGCCAGAAAGACAGGTTGCAAAAATTCAATAATATGCTGTTGTTGACATAACTTAGGATATGATGCGCCTTTGTCCTACATCAAACAGCTTTAGGTCATTTCATAGCATGTCTGAAGTACTTGCAGGCACCCTGTAGAAGAAAGGCCTGTCCAGAACCTCTTGATCAAGAATGGGTCTGTTCTTAATTTCTGTGGTTCCTTGTCTCATTTCTCCGTAGCCAAACTACCCTATGGTACTTCTCTGCCAACTTTTTAACTTGTGCGTAGAAAGAGAGCTAAGGAAATGAATATTTTCTTTGGCCAGAAGAAAAAGATCTCCAAATAGAACCAGTGGACTTTGCCAGAACCGACCTGAGAAGAAAATTGTTATGGATCCATCGCTTGTGCAATGATAAAGCCAAAATGCAGCCACAGCATTCCTGCTATCTGTACAAAGAGGACAGAGAAAAAGAGCAATGGCGAGCAGTCAATATCTGACAAGTGGAGAGTGGATTTAACTGCTGTGACTCAACCGTTCCGCTGCCCAAATGTGTTTTGAGAGAAAAGCGACGACAGAACAGCTCTCTCAGGAGAGGGATCAAAGGTACACAAAACCACTCAACCCACTTGAGAAATTGCTTTCACCCCTGTCCATTTCTTATTTAACCCCCATTCCATCCATCCCCCTGGAGGAGAAGCTGCTCTATCTTTCTATCGTCGACAACTTCACCCCACCCTTCTCTTTGAGACAGCCTTTAAACTTGGCAATGGCGTCGTTTGTTGTTTGGATGGGACGTTTTCTGGGGGTGAGATTGCTTTCTTTCCTTCTCTTTCTTCTCTCTGGGAGAGAGAGGAAACTAATCAGCGGTTTTGGCGTCTGGATGGACTAAGACGGGGTGAACTCGACTGTGGAGGGACCAACGAATGCACACAGAGTGGACGGACAAAAATAACCTCGATTTAGTAATTTGGTCAAGATGAACTTTGCGAAGAGTTGGTTCTTTTCGTTCCCTGCACTTGACCTTTCCTCATCCCCTGACCCTAATTTGGACAAGTCCAGCTGAATCCAGTACAGTACAGATAAGTACAGCAGTGTAGCAAACCAATCCCGCGTTCAAGTTCCGATTAAGAAAGTTGTGACCGTCGGTTTTCCTCGGTCAGAATCGTCGTTGTTGTCGAGAACGAGGAGCTTCAGCAGGAAGTCGCTCCTGAGTCTAAGAAACGAAGAAAACCACAGATTTCCTCAACAAATTGTAAACATTCTGGCCCATAATACGTTAAAACCGTTACTGGTGATTTTGAAGTTCACCTTCATTTTAGTGGAGAGTCCCAATTAGGTGAACATTATTGCAAATGACCAAACAATATCGAGCTGAACGTAGTAGCTGCAAATTTTGCTATAAACAATTTCCATGAGACTGCGTCGTTGTTAAAGTATATTTTCTTTTCCCAGGTCTTGTTGAAAACAGCCTTTGAACTTTCAGCGTTGCCATAGGGTACAGGGCCTCGTTGGCCCATGAGGGCATGAGAGCAGGCCCATGTGGGCATAGGCCCTCGTTGCCCGGGCTGGATGAGTCAGGATCACTTTCATACAGAATTCATTAAGTTGGCTAAGGTCTTCAAGAAGCAACGTCGATCTTCCCGAACTCCATGTACGGTGCCCGAACCAAAAGCGCTTGCGCAAGCCTCGTCAACTTCTCCTGCCTGCCTGGACCACAGAAACTAATAACAATAGAAAGACGATGCTTTAGACGAGTTGAATATAAGCTTTCCTCAACCTACTGTGATGCTTATTCACCCGCTCCCTGCTGCAACATGGTCTTCAGCCTTGGGCGGAAGAACTTGCACATCTTCACCAGGAAGTCCTCCGACAGGGCATCCCACTCCTGCTCACCGGCATCCCTCAAGGCATGGATACTGCCGTGAGGGCTTGCGCAGGCTTTCCTCTGAATTTCGCCTCAGGCACCGTAGTCGGAGGGTGACATCTGGTGACGACAGAGGCTCCGGGGTCAGAAGGTGGCAAAATTCTACTGACATTTTGGCTCCTTCCCCCGAAGACCGGGAACTGAGTCTGCTGTCCCCAACAATGGTTCCTCGCCAGGTTGGTTCTAGTCAGTCTGAGCTTGAGCATGTTCTTCATGACCTCCGGGCACTCCTTGGAGCCAGTCTTCAAGCCTTGCTCAAACCAATGAGGAGGCAATCGCCCCCTGTCAGAGGCCAAGATCCCAATATCAGTGTGGTGACCGGATACCTGTGGTTCTTGATCGCTGAGACCTTCTTGGGCTGGTGGCCAATTAGCGGTCATTCTGACCACTTCTTAATAGGACAACAGATGAGGGCTTCTTATCCGAGACGACCCGGACAGGTGACCTTTCCTTCTTGGACTTGTTGGCCTGGGACGGGGTGGTGGTGGTGGTGGTTGTCATCACAGAAGTTTTCAGCCAATGTCGTCAGCCTTCATCCCTTTAAAAAGCTAAAATTCCAGCCTGTTCGGCATGCTGACTGCAGAGCGCTGTAGTACGAAAAAAGGCAGTCACAACATATGTATTGTACCATTGGCAGTCATAACATATGACTCATATGTATTGTACCAATATTTTGTCAAACTATGTGAATTACACATTAGCATGAAAATTTCACCTCAACAGGTTCCAGTTCATTGTCTGCATTGAAGTCGTCCCCACGGAAATGACAGCAAGGACTATGCAGTGCATAACTTATGTACTGAAAGAGCCTGCTTCTCTCCGGTGACACTGAATATCTGCTGCTGCATGAGGCCGTCACCAACTTTCTCTGCAACAGTCGTACAAGCAAACCGTTCAATCCAGAGATCAGAAAATGCTGTTTATATAAATTGTATGTGTCTGTGTTTCCGTTTAAAATAATTTTCGCATGTTTAAGACTAGTCAGGGCCATTCCTGTTCAGGAACAAACTGAACAGAGAACACTGAATGCCGTATGTTAGGAGTGGGAACACTTTCAAAGGCAATCAAGACGCGAGGAAGCCTTATTATTTAAATACTCTTCCGTTAGGTTAGGTTCGTTACGTAGAACTGTTTCATTTATGCAAAGACATTACGAGTGACTGAACATTAAAACCTTATTTTGACAGGTCGCTGCTGCCATGCCAAATGGATATTTGACATTCCTTCCCTCTCAAAATACAACCTTGAAAAGCATTAAAAAATGATAATTTTTTTGCTTTCTGATAAAGCTGACAACTACTCCGCCTACGAATGTCACGTGCATTGATTTTATCCGTCCTAAAATCAGTTGTTCTTGTGCACACTTAAGCTTCTCACTATGCAAGTCACTCTTGCATTTTACGTACTGTCCATGGGCGGAGGATGACGAAGGGTGTGGAAAGGTTGTCGCAAGCTGAGCGAGAATGAGTCTGTGCCGATTTTATTCACGTCACCGTTCGCTGTGGAATGGTCGGTACATGAACTCGAGATCATTTGTACGCGCTACCAGCATTAGTTGATGAGAGGTGCAAAGCAGCGGGCGGAGGTCGACTCCTATGGCACTATGTGGGGGGATAGGAGCTCTTGGGCGTGCTCAGAGGAAGTGCCAAAATGTTCAGCTGGTTTAGGGTTTGGCACGACAGAAAAGAAAGGCACAGGAAGTGTTTACTCTGTCGGCAGGCGCTGCCATGGAAGAGGGGGATTTCTGCAGCTATGGTTATGGCTCTGGGAGGCCTGAAACTTTGCACCTACTCGAAGAAGACCCTCACATTCTCATAATTGAGTTTTCTTATTGCCCACTTCAGGACATCGTGATAGGGTAAAAGCACTCAACAAAGTCGTAACTTTGATTGAAAAACCTCATTTCACACTTTTTCTTCTTGGCATGTCACGCAAAGTCGCCAAGTTTCAGGCCTCTGAACACAGCCGCAGACGTCCATGGCAGCGCCTGCCAACAGCGTAAAGAATTGGGATGCCAATTTTTTTCATTCGTGCCAAACCTGCAGCCTGCTGAACACTCCCCCTGAGCACGCCCAAGAAGCCATCTGCGTCCACCGACTTCATCCACGCTATGACACACGACTTAGGACACCATCCAGACACTCTCAACCTCTGATGTAAATTTACGCGCCACAATTTATTCCCGAAACCATTACTTTGTGACGCCCGCAAACTTTTCCCCGCCTTAAGTGGCCATTTTCGAAGTTTTGCCTTAGGAGCAATTAAGCGAAATTGTCGACAACACCAGCAATTAAGGGTGGGACAACCAAGTCCCACAGATGGAGCATGAATTTTTAACGAGACCAGGCAAGGATAACTCACCAAATCATAAGTCAAGAGAGAGGAAAACGCTTTCTCTACACTTGAACAGGTATAACTCTTCAGTTCCTTTCACGTCTTTTTGTAGAAAGAAAAAAAATGTAGGACAGATTTTTGTGCTTAAACAAGCAGCAAATCCGCGCTCTACAGGGTGGGCATCGACACTAAGAGGGTTTAGTGCAGGAAAAAGGTCATCATCTCATAAGTGCCTACATTAGCATCCTGTAAAATTTTACTTCGTGGCTCGAGGTAGCACTAACAGGCCATAGAAATGAAGAGGAGAGCCTTTCTTAATCAAGAGGCTGCAGACGGTCTCCTTTCTTCGGACACCCTATCAGATTTCTTATCTTTTTTATGATTTTTCAAAGGGTCTTGCGCCCTCCCTGTGGGGTCCAAGGTGGTTTTTTTGGCCCACGTTTTATCTTGGGGTAGATCCCACCAGTCCCTGATGGCAAGTTATATCATGCTTTTGAAAGGGTTTTGGTGTTTTGTGCCCACCCTGTATATACGGAACTTCATGCACACACATCTTTTTTTTCATATTAGATGGGGGAATCTCTGTAGGGGGAAAGTCTGGGATGCCCCCATCTCGTTTCGAGAAGCAGCAGATTTGGGTCGTGGCTGCTGCAGCTGCTCATTGTAGCATGAGTCAGCCGGTTCGTCCTCACAAAAGCTTTTTTTTTGCATAGACCAAAGCTCGGCTTTCATCGCGAATAACAGTCGTCGTAATGATTGTTCTTACATACACGCTCCTTTTTTGTGTTTGTATGGCTGAGTGTTTGTGCAGTTCGTGCCATGCATAAAAAAGCTTAGATGCTGCAGTAAACAACGTGTAAAAGACACACACACACAAGCGCTTTAGATGTTTGCATAGTATGTACGTACTCTATGAAGAGCGATGCATTGAAAGTCACACGAGCGGGTGTTCATGATGTCTTAATGCCCGCCATTCGCGCTGTACAGGTTGCGTCACAAGTGGAGGCTCATGAAATAAATATATCGTTTGCTGGGACTTGCGTAGCTAACATAGTTTTCAGATATTTCTGCCTAACTAACAGCCAAGGGGGATATTCTGGGCCAGAAATGGCACATTTCCGCTTTCTACACTCGGAAGTCTTGGAATGGGCGTACAAAATTGTCACCATTTATCCATGTTCTGCAGATCCTGCATATTTTCAACTCCAAACTGCTCTGCATGAGTCTGTAGACATATTCAAAGGTTAGGTGCGCAGCTACCAGCAGAGGGACCAGAGTCACTGGTTCTCTCTGGTCTCCAGGTTGGCAGCTCCATGTTCAGCGCAGAGCTCGGCTCTCTCAGGCCTCAAACGGCGATATGACAGGGCAGACGACCTCGAACGGAGGTCGAACCACCTCTGTATCTACTTATCAAAGGTAGACACTTTTTTTTAAAAAAAAAGGTTGCGACTGAATCTCTTCGATGAGCTTCAATTATCTTCGGTGACGGCAGTTTTATGTGACTGTAGCTGCAGAACTAATTAAGCAGAGGAAAATGAATAAAACAAGCCTTGTTCAGAAAGGTTTGCTGTATCTCTTTTGCTGAAATTACTTTCACTTGCAATTGTCAGCTACGGCACGATTGTGCCGTACGGCACAAGAGCTGTTCAGGTACTTCAGTACCTACGGGTACAACATGCTATAGAGAGAAAATACTAACACTTGACATGACGCGTGCACTTGTAGCCCCACGGAATTCCTGCAAGGTGGTCTACAAAGTTTTGACTGCCGTTAGAGATATGAGAGACAATACATGAAACGACAAATTCATCCGTGAAGAATCCAAATTCTACACCACTGTGCATGCACCAACATACAGTTTATGCATTGTTAGTGTTCATGCGAAACGATAATGGTGCATGAAAAAAGTGTTTAAAATGATGTTTGGTATTTCATCACAAAGTTCTACGATCATGTCTTAAGTGTCATGTAAAGGAACCTAAAAAAATTGCTGTAACTTTACTGTGGCGTTGAAAATTGGGCGTGAAATCCGATGGTAAAGTGAAGTTAAGGACTCATAAACAGTCTCCTCTACATCGTCTTCGTGTCTGTCCTTGGACCGCGCACAATTCTAGCGTATGAAGAACGCACATGACAAAACAAGTTCCTGACTACAGACACAATATTCAGCTATCGTGCGACTTTGCACAGAGTGGAACGTTCGTCCGTCCAACACGATGAGCAATCATGTCAACCCTCAGCTGCTTTCACTCCTCCTGCCTGTTGTTGTAGTTGTGCTTGTTGGCGGAGGTCCTCTAGTCCAGGAAGTGTCGTTCGAGGGCCCATTTGTTTGTCCAAAGGACTCTTTGAAGTGTCAGGCACACGACCTTTGCATTCCAGGTATTAACATTGTGATGATGACGTCTGTCTTTCGTTTCAACTGTGATGTCATTCATGCTCCCTCCTAATAGGCAGCTGGGCGTGCGACCGCAATTTTGACTGTCCCGACCGTTCGGACGAGGACAACTGCACCATGACTTGCTCAGAATATCAGGTGCGCAACTTCTTGCAGTAGCAGAACATTTAAAAAACAAACAAATGAACAAAAAGGGGTTATGATTTATCCAGTGAGTTTGGAACCAAAATTTTCCTGATCCCAGGTAGCCTGGTCAGGGCTGACCTGACCTGACCTGACATAGCCTAAAAATGTAATCTAAATAACAGTAGCCATGCCACTGTAAAAAGTGACCGTAAATACAATGTTCTCAAAAAAAAACCCTGCTGATCCTCCATCTCAGTTCAAGTGCGAGGACCGCGGTTGGTGCTTGCCGCTGACCTGGCGGTGCGACGCCGAGGACGACTGCCTGGATGCATCCGACGAAGACTGGCAACTCTGCCGGGGGCGCTTCGGTAAATTCTCGTCTTGTCCCCCGGACACGTTCCGCTGCTCCACGGTTAACCGTTGCATCCCGGAACGGTGGAAGTGCGACCACGAGCGGGACTGCCCGGACGGGTCCGACGAGAGCGCGTGTGAGGGAAGGAACCAATGAGGAAAAAGGCTGGAGCAAGCACAAAATAAAGGCCTCATGCTACACCTCTTTATTGACAATCTGCCCCTTGATCGCTCGCAGGTTAACACACGCGCACGCCCAAGCAGTCGAGTTAGAGGTAGGGTCAGGCTCTGAACAGTTCCGCCTGCTTAGTTGAGTTGGTTGCAACTTTTCGTATGACTACACTGTTCTACCATTCACTCAAGTACATGTTCTCCTGACGCTTCACTTACTGTAAGTGTAATATGTTACAGGTCATTAAACGCAGCAATTCCCAACTGTGCTTTGGATAATGAGTCATTTCAAGTACTTTTGGCCTAAGATTGTGACCGTTATGGCTAACGACAAGTAAGACATTGGTTTTGGTCGCAGTAAATAACCAGCATCTTTAGATGAAAACTGCTCAATATGTACATATTTTATTCATGTTTGTAAGACGGTGAGAAAGTGAAAAATGACAAGATGACTTGATTTTTCTTGAGATTTCTGCCCGACCTACTTTGCTCTTCCTCCATCGCATACCAATTTGGTAGTAATTAATTGCTGTTCAATATGTCAAATTGCAGTGTTAACTGATACCTTATTGTGGAATGAAAGGCCATACATCAGCTGCTACTGCCCGAGGCGCTAAATGTGAATGGGGTGAACCCACCTCTACTGCCTGCCACTGCTCCAATTGCCCCGAACGAAGATTGGAAAGAGGCTCTGATCAATGAGCCATCAGGGTCGCCTTGCATGGATGGCACACATCTTCTCCTCACATCATATGAACCGCATAGAACGCGCAGTGAAAATGCTGAAGAAGTAACTTCAGTAAATGATCACAATTGCATCGACCTCGAAAGCTTCCTCCTCGGCACACACGATCCATTTTCTTGGGTCTTGACGTGTGTTTGGCGAGGAGTGGAAGGGGGGGGTTAGAGGGAGGGGGGGGCGTGCCGGGGTCATGCATCAGAGGGCAAGATTGGTAGGGGGCGTTCGTCTTTGTGTATGCTTTTGTGCGAACAAGCGTGCGTGCTTTTTCTCCTTCAAGAGAGCGATTTAGCTACATATGAGACAGATGGATTTTCAAGAGAAAGCTACACCAATGGTAATCCACTTTATGTACACACGTGATGTGTACAATGAGTACACACGTAACCTGAGCCAGCTACAGCGCAAGTTTGTCGTCACTGACTCGTATACGTATGGACATTTTAGTGGCAAAGCTCTTATTGCTTGATCACAGCCAATCTTTGAGTAGCTGTAAGCTTGTACAGTCAGATAGGTCGGCCAGTCCCACCAGAACACCTCCAAAGTATCCTGTTTCCATCCCCTGGCGAGAATGGTCAATGAAGCTTCATGTGCACTGCACTGATGAGCACTTTGCTGAGAGCATTTTGCTCTGACTGCATTTTGCAGCAAAGTGTGCATTTTGTGCTGCCTCCAGAGACCCAGTGATGTTCACTGTGTGACGAACCAGAACCATTTAAAGAAGTTCAAAAATCCGTTAAAATTGGCTATGATCAAGCAGTCAGAGCTTTACTACTGGAAGAGGGCTATGGTCTCCGGATTTTTTGCTTTGGGTGAATGTCCAAAATTAAGAGCAGTGAAAATTTTCTTTTGTCCTCAGTAGTTTACTTGCACACAGGCTCTCACTTCTACAATTGATGTTAATTTTCCTTCACCTCTGCTCTATGCGCAGAAAGTGCAATTTTTTTCAGGGGATGACGACTTTTGTCGCTGAGTATGAATGCAAAGTGTTCCACAATGGGCAAGATTTGATGCCAAGAGTTGATCATAGGCCCAGGAAGATGCCTTGGGATTAGTCCTGCTGACCACATGGCAAGTCCAACGTGCTGATCAAGGCTTGTTGCAGTCGACTTCTTGGAGCGGGACAGAGGTGTTCTCTTCCTGTGCTCATCTCCCCCCTTCAGGTTGATGCAAAATTAGTGTCCGGGGACGGGGTTTTATGCCAATGTGAGCAGGCCTTCGAAGACATCCGGCCAATTCCTGATGGTGAGACACGTCCAAGGTGCCAGACTTATGCTTGATGGGATCAAGCAGGTCAATACGACTGAGTCCGCCCTCAGTTCGTTTCACGTCACATAGACTTAGAAGGATTCAATTCTGAAGTTGAGAATGCTAAGTTTGGGTCACATTGTACGTAGCAGGTGTTAAACGCATTGCATTTTCCATTCTATGGAAAGCCAACAAATCCTATCCAACCGAGAGAGGAAAGTGTGGCCTTGGGTACCACAGCAGATGGACACGCATCACAGGTTCCCACTGCACAAGACAAACGAGGAGGAGAAGCCCTGAATCTCTCTTTCCATTAGATTAAGCTTTGCATACTGGTACCGTACAGGGTGTCCAAGAATCATTCTCAAAGTAAGTTGTTCTCCCCAACGATGATTTTATTACGGTCTTAGGTGTAATAAGGCACTTGTTCAAGTGCATTTCTTATTGCATTTGGCAGAAAGTTCTGCGTCATAGTGTTCTACACTTCTATACTTACAAAAGGCTTCTCATTGACTTTCCCGAATTTTTGACATTTTGTGTGTCGTATTGGATATGCAAAGTGTTTGCCAGTTTCCAATGGAATCAGCTAAAACAATGGGTGAACATCTGGCCTTTTTTCTGGACAAACGTTATTTACTGTCTTCTTCAAATTTGAACTGTTCACGAGCATCTTGAAGAGCTTTAAAATGAAGTATGAAATGGATAGAAGAGCCACGCGGGGAAATGGAAGGAATTCCTGGACACCCTGTAGGCCTCGGCAGCCGAGAGCCATCCAATGGCCCAATGTCATACATATGGACTCGACCAGACACTTGCAACTGCAAGTTTCTGTAACCATCGGTGAGTAAATACACACACTAAAGAAACGAAAAAAACTCAGCAGCATCTCCACGCACAGAATGTTGTACGTCTGAAGGGAAGAATGTGAATGTTTATGCGCACCCCGCACTTGATGCTAATGCAGACGCCTCACGACTGGGGGGTGATCGTGATGGAACCTCGAGCCTTCGCTACAGAAAGCCCGAGAAAGGCTGGAAAGGACTTGAGAGCTTTCTCTTTGCAAAATTGGCAGCCTGTGAAACAGAAATCTTGGCGTTTCTTTGCTTTGGGCATACCCGCCATCACTTCTCGTGGCACCACGGCACTTTACGCCACTTTGCCCCCTCCCCCCTCTCAGCCCGAGTCCTGTCGTTGTGTCGGGCTGGGGCTCGCGAGCCGCCACATTTTTTGCTCGAATCACCACTACCGGCGAGCATCTACAAAGCGAGGAATCTCTGCTAAAAGCACCATCCCTGCAGCATAAATCACACCGATGCGAAGAAGACAACGCCTTTTTCAGCGCTCAATGATGAAATGGAAATAATACAAACATTGCATCCCAGAAGATGGCATGAATATGGCACGTGTAATATGCACAAACAGCCTCTCATGAAAGCCCTAATAAATCAAGAGCAGCAGCAACCAAGCGTAAACACAGGAACCCCCAAAAGGGGGAGAGGATAATACCCCCTTGGGCGGATATCTGTCTGACTGTCTGCCTTCTGCCTGCTTAAGCCCCCTCCGGCGAGGCGAAGGCGCTCTCCCTTATAGGTAAATATGGCCGCAAGCACAGAACGATTTGTCTTTGTTCCACAAATTTTCAGGCTTGAGTTTTTGAAGGAAAAACACACGGTTGCTCTATTGGATCTCTCCTGTTTGTTGCGTATACGTTGATATCCATACGTTACGGTTGGGGCCATTTGGTGCCCCCTCCCCGTGAATGACTCCCTCACGGCAATAACCTTTATCCCCTATTCTCCTTAGATCCTCGGACCGTTATTTTTAATGGCGGGCTTCGCAAGCGCTGTTATTGCAAAGTAATGTCCGAACATTGAATAAAATGAGTTGCTTCTTCACCATTAGTCTTACTTTACAGGTGTAAGCAAATGGCAAAATCAGTTATGGCTGTGCGCAAGCTGCAGCCGACGGAGAATGTCAGGCATAGGTCATACCTAAAGGTTAAGCCTGTTTTATACATTTTCAATCTTAACGGTTGTACGACGACGGAATAGGAGGACAAGTAGCTCAATGAGGGACCCCGCGGTAGACACAGGGTTCACCCTGTGAGCGCTACGTGGTGGCAACGACAGCACGTGCCACTGAGGGAGGGTTGGGCTAGTGCTCTACGTGGTGGACGGACATTAACTTCAAGCTGGCAATATACGTCCCGTGCGTAGAGGGTCTCATTGATCTAGCAAATAAGAAATGTGCGTCATACAATGGCCTCTTGACTAATTCAAAACTCCCGATTTAGTCAGGGTTTCTTTTTCTCCTTACCGATTTTTTTACAGTATCATAACAGTATCTGATTCAGTCATGTTCAGCTGTGAGCAACACTTGATTTAGTCAGGTCAATTTGAAAACCCTTACAACGTAAGAAATTGGTAAAATCAAGTCAATTTCGGAACTTTTGCGACATAAGAAAACAGGCAAACCATAAAAAAACACTGTAAAAATGGCATGAAAGCAAAAATTATGAAGTGTTAAATGGAGCCCACCATTACAAGAAATCTGCGAAGTCCCTCTGATTTACTGATAAGGCCAAATCATCAAAATGTCAGCTAACAGGTACTACGGAACATGGCCGTTACATAAATAGAACCGTTCATTCTTTATGGTACCCAAACCGTATGATGTAAATGTGTCTGTCAGTAGTCTGTTATTCATCTACTTCCCAGTTTATGAGATTTGAGTCACCCTTTAATTCTATCCAAACTTTTGATTCAATCAAGTTTTTGCTGGTGACCACTGACTTGGCTGAATCGGGAGCCAACTGTTCTCATCAAGCTGATTGGATGTAAAAAGGTCAGAGATATCCTGGTGACTTCCACTTCATGAGCTTTAAATGTTTGCAAATGGGCCAAAATGTGGTTTCGGCTCGAAACCGAGCCGAGAAATATTGCATTTGACAAGCCGAACATTTTACATTCGGACAGTTCTTGACAGCTTTGTACAGGTTTTGATGTTGTTTGCGTGTCTGTCCACAGTACGAGTGTGTTTATCAACTGCACAATAAAAGGCATGAAAAAATGCCACGGGTCAGTGACTAAATTCCGTCCGCCCTGTAAGCTGAAGTGGGTGGGTCCACGTCAAATTGTCTTCTGCAGTGGACAATTTGTCGGTGCACATTGCACGGTTTTCAAGAGTCTTTGGATGATTTCCAGTGTTGCCGTTGACAGATAAAAACCTTCAACTGTCGCTGTTTGTTACTTCCGGCCTCAACTCGATCTGATTTCTGGGCAGCTTCGTGGTCTGAGTGAGCAATTTCATGTGGACCCCCCTGTAGAACGTTCTGCTCCACAAAAGCTCTTTGATCGAGCGAGTGAAAGAGCCACACAGCATCATTCTATCATGGCTGTAATGATGCCTGGCAGAAAAGTCTCTCTCTGGCTGTGTGTTAATCGTGTGTGCGCTCATCTATTGTGACTTTTCCTCCATGATTGATCGCAAAAGCAGACCATAATAGTAATAATAATCTCCACGGGAGAGAAGAGCGGAATGTGGTAGACGCATTTGGCCCAAATCCAGCTGCAGTTGAGTCATACGAATCCCTGATTAATTAGCGGATATTACTCATCTTGTTCGGAGAGGACAACCAAAGGGGTGGAAAGCGCGGAGCTGTGAAAGCCTCATTACGAAGCAATAGAGGATCAGACGTCAATTTTTCTTGCACAAAGTGTCAAGGAGGTCTTTTGTATGCAGTTGGACATAATGAGCACCTGATATGTGATATATAGATTTCTGAGTCTGCCGAACCTTGGCAACCCTGGCCCTGTGAAGGGAAACATTGGCAACGCGAGAGAAAATCAACTGACATCAACAGCACGGAACAAGTCTCCATGTAACGGCCGGACCGGGTTTTTCGAAACCGAGCCAGAACATGCGTCAAAGAGGTGAAAAAAAAATGAGCCGAGCTGGCTCGTGAACTTCGCACTGACTCAGACCTCTTTGTTTTAGGATTGTCCGAATTTTGCCCAGAACTATTGCATTTGACATGCCGAACATTTCACATTCGAACAATTCTTGACAGCTTTGTACAGCACGTTTCGGAGGCCCGCAATGTCCTGCAGAGTGGCCAGTTGTTAGTCGTGAAGTATCCCCTGGGGCGAAAAGTCAGTTGGAAAATAACCGAAATTAACGGCAGAGTCCGAAAATACTTTGTAACTGAAAATAAGATTACACAGTTGCTGTAGCACGACTGATGCCCGCTCCATCGACTGAAAGTAATGTATGAAGAATACTTAAAGAGATGCGTACCTAATACTTCAATGAGGGCCTCTTTAACGATGAAGGGATGACAAATTGTTATGGAGTAAGATCAAAATATCCCACAACTGGGTGAAATGATAGGATCATTATCAAATGCCAGCCATATTCAAAAGTCCAGGGCAAATGTTCGGTACGTCAAGGTAACGTTCAATGATGATGAAAAAACCTTTGATGATTATACTTGTAATTTTCTACCTCGCGAATCTCATAATCTACTCACATTCGCATTTGGAATACTTGATCATCTAAACCTTTCGTCTCATTATTTCCTGCAGTCACTTCTTTCAGTGTGTTAGTTAACCTTGTTTTTTTGCCCTTCGATCCGTTTGCATCATTATGAGATTATGCTCAAAACCTTACTAAAAGACAGCAAAAACCACCGCTTTCCATCCTTAGCACAATCATTTCATCTCAGCTTTTTCACGTCACCCCGTTCTCCAGTACTGACGTTGTCTTCTCAGCTTCCCCAAGTTGTACAGGGAGCGGCTGGCATCTCTGGCAAATTCAGCTCCGATTGTTTACTATAGCCTACTAGCCGAGTCGAGGTCAGCCAAGGCCCGGCGGGCTCAAGATCTCAAGCGAACCGAGTGGGCCCGGTTTCGGGTCCATTCTGTCCATCCGGACAGTTTTTCACGGTCTGGAGCCACCTTGACAAAGACAAATCTGGCACTTTGGACAACTTGTCTTGCCAACACCGCCTGACGGAATCCATTCCAAGATGTCTTCTTCAAATGCGGGCGCCCACTCACTACCGGTGCTGATCAGGCGTCACCCTGAACGTGGAACAGCGCAGAGCGAGCCTCGGAAATGTCATTATGATTCCGGACATGCAGTGTATGAAGAGAGCAACAATGCCTTTCTTTGAAGACAAGTAGTATAGTCTGTGACTCCACCTGTCCAACGTCAGCCAGAAGGTCTGGAACGACAGGATCGACGATGAGGCGCATGCCTTCATCTTCACCATCTGCGAACTGGCAAGTTGGATTGTGTTGCCACTCCATTTCTGTCAGCATCAGCAGATGTGGGCCCAAGGGACGCCATAATTAAAACAACAAGTTTACACACTGTTCTTGAGCAGTCGACATTTTGCTCCGTCACCCTGTTGTTGCACAAAGAGAATTGCTTCTACAGTCCTGAACTTTGCAGTCAGTCAGCCTTCGTCATATCTCTCCACATCGTCCGTCCTAAGCTTATTAATTAGTACTATTCGTCACCCGAGAGACACAGACGAACAGCACAACTATTGACTATGTACGCTCATACGCAAGCGTCAGGGAGAAACAAAATTACCCCCACCCCTATGTTGCACGAAATTCATAATTTAGCAGGTTTCATTAACTTGCCTCTTTTCTTGCCTCGTTTGCCGAGTGTTTGCGTGTTTAATTACCTCGATATACAGTACGGGCACGAGTAACGAGAAAAGGGAGGAGGACGAGGAGGACGAGAGGGACAACAACTCCCTCTCTCCCCTCGGTCTGGTCTGAGCTGTTGCCAAATCCCCCTTGGGCGGTTCCTCGACAAAACGCAATTTTCCAAGTTTTGCTATCCCTCCTAAGCTTAACACGCACCCCCTTCCATCCCTCCTCACCACACCACCCTTGATTAGAGGCTGGGAGAAAAAAGCTGAGAGCATAAAAGCTACTTTTTTCTCTCTCTTTCTCTCTCCTCACTCTCTCATTTGATTAACCACAAGATAGATTATTAGAGGGGAAAATGACTGCTACGAGTGAGAAGAACTTAAACTTCTTTCCACAGTGTGGGAACCCAAATTGATTGCGCGCCTTTAAATTACTGTGTGTGCTAAGAACAACATATGGTACGTACGTCTTAGAGAGATGCTTATCAATGTTACATTTTCTTGAGCTACATATTAAGAAGTATGTGATCCCTCGAACATGCCATCGTTGGCTGCCGATGTGGTCTGGAGGAAGCTGACACTGGGGTTCCACTTGGACTTGGCTGGGAAACACTGGAAGGTCCAGGAGCACTTCTCCTGCACCACGGCTTCCATCGGGCTGAACCCACCATCCAGAAGAGCTCCCACGTGACGTCTTTTTGGATTCCATTTCAACTATGGTGAGTAAAACTAGGTTAAGTTTCGCACCAAGAAGAAAGAGTAGCCATACTGAAATGGTTGAAAAAACAGTTTAAAAAGTGTCATCAATTTTGCGTCTCCACACTGTATGTATGATTAAATGTCAAGTTGATTGACCACACAACCGTTTTTAACCAGTGCATTCTTCGCACATCACACGCTCAACAAGGCGCTGACGTAGATCCCGACGGGCAGCAATGACGGCGACTGGAGGCGTTGCAGAGGTTCCCCTCTTGGCCAAAAATTTGGCCACAAAAACGGAACGGCCGAGAAGCAATATTCAACAGGCCATTAAATATTGAGCAATATTAAGCATATTTAGTGATCAAATTTCAACTAGAGTTGAGTTACCCAGGAAAAAAGTGTAAATCTTTGTCATCTAGTAAGAGTCTTCACTTAAAATTCCGACGTCCAGACATGACTTTAGGACCGAGTTGCCCGCACACACTTGATCTTCGGCTTGCATTGGATGCTCCAAATGTTCCTGTGCAAGCGCGTTTGAGCAGTTTTTGCTGGATTCTGCCTCTTCAGTCAGCCCCGGGCAGTGAAGGCGACGCCGTCTCTGTGCACATGCGCGCACATCCTGGCGCACACGCAGGCAGGCCGACATGCACGCGCTCACGCATGACTCGTTTTTCCTGTATGAAGTTCCAACCCAAACAATTCTTCGTCCGTCACTGATCTCTACTGCGGGATTGACCAATGCTCATAATATTGCTTTTAAATAATAATAAAAGTAATGGGTCTCACTTACCATGTATTTCATCTGCGTCCACCGGCTGTAACGCCTCTGCAGCCAAGCTGATGTGGCAAGACTTCTCCTGCATGGTGTGCTTCTCTGCTAGGGCGTGGCTGCCTGACTGCACTTTCCCGTAACACACCTGCACTTGTCATGCGAGGGGGAGGGGGCTAAATGGGCAGGAGGAGGTTTTTTGCGGGGGAGCCCAAAACAGGGTCACGTCAAGTCTACATTTCTGCAGGTGCTACCATAAGGTTCTGCAAAAATGGATTTGCATGCGGCCCGTTACAGAACATGCAGGATGAAATAATCAGATGTGCAATGGTTTCCACCATCACAGTGAGTTGCAAGTCTGCTTAGGCCACCCTGCTTTGTCCTGATTATAGATATGTAATAGAACTTTAAGTGCAATCTGTTTGCAATTAAACATTTCCAGACGTGAAAATCATGATGAAGGGTTTCAGGGCATCCTTTGCTTTTCTTCTGCAGTTCGTCATGCACTAAGCCATTGTCCGTCCGTGTCAGTACACAATTGGCACGTACAAGTACTGGTCATAGAAAACTCAAACAGTTAGTAGATAGATGGATAAAGAGACCGGCATATATTATCGACAGCTGTCCCTCTCCTCGGTAAGCCTAAGAGAAACCTATGTATGTAGCTACTTTGCTTGAGTAAGGATTGTCTCGCGAGATTACGAGAATTCCCCCGGAGCTGACAGACAGCCTATGGAAGAGTTCGAGCAGTCTGCGTCCTGTGTATAGTCCTTCCCCCCCCCCCTCCTGGGGTCTATCGATCGTCCGAGCTTTGACCATGTGAGCATCAAGTCCAAAGCATGAGTGCGGAAACCCTCCGCGGAACTCTCTCAACCTCGATTTCTGCTGCAGAGACTAGCTGCAGAGACTAGCTGCACAATGCACACTTGCACACTTGCATAGCGCCCACTGTTGGCACGTACTGTATGAACAAAAGGCAACGTAGCAGTAGCCGAAATGTTTGTGTCCATTGTACCCGAATATTTTTCTACTTGACTACGCGGGATGCGGTCGGTTCTGTCACGGTCGAGTCAAGTGAGCTGAAGTCAGGCCTAATATCGGTCCAGCCAATCGAACAGAAGGGTTGAGTGCATCAAAACAAGTCAGGTCGCGACAGTCGTTCAACTTTAATATCTCTATTTCATGTCCCTCCTGAAGTCACGGTATAAATGTCCAGTTCAGGTATCATCAGGCTGAAAGCGAGACATTTTCTCCACAGGCTCATATTTTACTGCGGTTTTCCCACTTCAAGATTCTCTAAGGCTTGCGGCTTCTTACTCATTTCTTCTTCTTCCCCTCGCTGTTGTTGTCCTGATTCTTCCACACCTGCGCCTGCGTGCAGGGGGCTCCATTTCCGGTAGAAATTTGATCCTCCGTGACCTTCTCCAAGTCTAGTCAGGGCTTGAACACGCCATCTTCATATTCATCACGGAAAGTGGGACTTTCCAGAGTCTGTCAATGTCATCCATTGGCAGCTTGTCACGCCCAGCCAGGAAAGTTGTTCTTCCGCGTGCATGAAGTCGATGCAATGTGTCACTGGACCGGCGGAGCAAGAGGACAATGGGCGCGTACACCAAACTGACGTCGGAACACCACCGGTGGGTGGCAAACCGTGGCAAGTGAAATCAGCAACTTCCGGGTGGAAAAATTTCTCTTCCAGTGGCGTTCTTGAGACAAAAACTGCCACAAATTTGGCAGAGAAATCTGCACTTTCAGAGATGGGGATCGACGAAGCGCAAGCCTAGATTCACTTTCTTTTTGTGTGTGTTTCCTGTCAGTTATAATTTGGAGCACTGCACTGGGAGTTGCCACAGTGAAATATCTACGCATGCACAGATGGACCGTCAGAAGTCATTTTCCCATGCACTTTTTTTCCGCCTATAGGAAGAGGAAACCAAATTTCTGCCCTCCACTCCTTTTTTTTCTTCCAGCCTGAGGGGAAAAAGGTGAAAGTAGATCCCGCCCAGTGGATCCTGCTTCGGACGCTTCACCAGATTTTGAGGCTGCAAGCCAGTTCTGCATGTGCAGTTCTGTCTACAGGGTGGCTCCAAAACACTGCATCCCTCGACGTGTTGGAAAGGATTTTTCTTGTTCGCACAGAGTGACAACTCTGGCGCGGTCCAGACACATTCCTGCGACTGAATTGAAATGACCAAATATTCAAATTTGAGCCGACGGATCCAGAGGGTTCACCCTGTGGGGCATCCACTTTTGCAGTAGGAAAAGCTCTGCCAACCGCTGAAGACAGAACCTCTGCACACACGAGAGACGCTTGAGCCCCCTGGTAGAGAAAAACGTTTGCGGCAGAGCAAAAAGGGGACTGCGGCCCAAACTTACATTAGCGATGCAGCCATGAAATGATCTTCATTTTTTACTCGTTCATCAAATGTAGGCATATCCAGCTTGATGGCGTTGTTTTTGTACTTGTGCAACTCCGACTTAAGTCGTACCTGCCATTTCGCTCGGCAAGGATGGGAGGCAAAACCTTGTTTTTCCACATGTTTTCCCAACAAATTATTAGTGTAAATGTATGTTAATTGTGACACTTCTCGCCCAATTGCATTGCAAGCACCTAAACGTCATTGCTGCAGCAAATTTTCCACCCTGCCGACTTTCGTCATCGGTGTTTGCCTCATTGAACTAAGTTGGTCCTCGTTCCAGGGGGATCTATCTCGATGTGACAGATACGTATTTGAAGAAGCATCAGACGAACTACGCACGCACGCGTTTGGTTCATATCGGTCACTCAGTGAAAACTCTCTTCCTGTTCATTGCTAGTCATAAAAGTTACTTTTTCATGAACACTTTGCTTCTCCTCCCCTTCAGGAAGGAAAACTTGGCTGGTCAGGAATTGAAGACCTCAGGGGTATCATTTATATATTTTACGTCCATGTGCAAAAATAAAGTAACATTTTTTTCCCTTCAAAATACGACGGTCTTGAGTATCTGTGACAGTTCCTCTGCCTCTGCTAGACAGCGCTCGATGTAGGCCGCGATGTTCTCGCTGGAGACGAACTTGTCCTCGGTCGAGTCCATCATCTTACGCTGCAGACGGCCGAGAAGGCTCTGGTAGGCTTGAGCAATCGACCTAGAGTAAGAGACTTTATTGTCTTTCTGCTTTGGCTTGTGGGTTATGATATGTACATGGATGTCCAAAAGGAGTGACTAATGTATCTTGTGGGTAACATTAGCTGTGCGATGTTAACCCTTTACTTCGAGCAACGTGATCACAACATGACCAAAAGCACCAGTTCGGCATGCCTACGGAACGACTAACGATGACGTCAGTGACTCAGTACAATGTCAGAAATCGTGCTTTATAAGGCTTCACAAAGTTTCGGGAAAGGTCTATGTTAATCCTTTAGTTTGTGTCTTACAAGTAGAGAGAGGAGAAATATGTTACTCTCGTGATATTTCTTTATGCAGTTGATGCGATTTGCGGTGAAACATGTGAAAATCATGTTAACGGCGTAAAAGCATGCGATTTTGGTAAAAAAAAAAAAAAAAAACCACCAAGCAAATTATGAAAAGCACATATTCAACGTGAAAACCCACTTTTTCACTCTCTGCATAAAACCTGAGTGAACAAACGGCGTGATTGAAACTTCAAGACCGAAACCGATGAAACTTCATATAAGCAAAATTACGGCTCCTCTAATGACTCGCGTCTAGAATAGTTGCAACTTTTGGACATAGGAAGCTGTTTAGCTGATCGGTTCGTCCACCTTCGTCTAAGGAGAAATCTCCTACATAAGATTTGATGCCCTAATGAACAAGTTTGCCAGCAACGCCCATGTCTAAAGTAATCTGGACCCGCAAGTCATGTTCATAATGAAGAAGTGGAGGTGCGAGGCGTTGCTCCGGTTGATGACTAAACGAAGATACGAGTCCAGCCACTCGGTGCTGTCCACGTGCACTGCACCAATATCCCTTTGCGCTGCAATAACTTTCCTACACTCTGCTCGAACATTTCCGGGTGGCTATTCATGGGCTGCACGCTCTATAAGGGCTGCACGTTCTCCAAGGGCTGCACGCTCTCCAAGGGCTGCACGCTCTCCAAGGGCTGCACGCTCTCCAAGGGCTGCACGCTCTCCAAGGGCTGCACGCTCTCCACGGGCTGCACGCTCTCCAAGG
>JAAUXU010093314.1_pt1 | contig 24493 bp, 24 predicted proteins | sample 7278151 | NCBI WGS metagenome assembly JAAUXU01 (sample SAMN14350113, study PRJNA611818) | marine sediment metagenome | isolation source: surface marine sediment (1.8m) | place: French Polynesia: Moorea | collected 2018-08 | reverse complement strand
CATCGCAACCTCTCGTTCCGTATTTCACTCCCTGATGGAGGAGGCACAAGGAGACCCCGCTTGGCCTGAGACAGCGGTTCCTGTGGAGGTTGCGAGGTTTTTGTACGAGTAGAGCATTTACCCCAACAAACTTTCAGACCTGGAGGGTGTGAATGCTTTGGTTTTTTAGGTTTGTGGGGGTAAATGAAGACTTCGGCCGAATGGGCTGAATCGGCAGGGGAGGCCCTCAGCTAACCGCCCAGGGCAGCTCCCTAAGCAGGGTCTCCTTCTGTCTCTGGGGCGGGCAGAGGTGGGCAAGTCAGCTGTAGAACGAACCCAAACTATGCATATGTCCAGTACATATCCAGGTTATACTAACGATTGCAACAATGAAAATGCCTTTCATAAGGGACCAGTGGACAGCATCCACTTTGCTGGGCAGACACACGTCCATGGGGACCTCTCGCTTTTCATATCAGATATATCACGTAGCCAAGCTTATTTTTATCTTTGCATTGACACCACCAAGTTGGTTTTCACTGCACTGTTGTTGCGGGTTCATTCTACATCCTCCATAGAATTAACAAGCCTTCTAGAATATCGCGTTGCTGCCAATCCGGCCATGTCTAGGAGAGGCCAGGAGAAGGGGGTGTTTGCGCTCTGTCAACAGCTGCCACTGATCTCCGACAGGTGCAAAGTGCTACACTGGGTGTACTATAATTGACAGGCATTTTTCTCAACTTTTTCATCAATAAACTCAAGCTTCTTGCAAAATATAGAGGTTTGGTCACTTACTCAGCTGTCAAACGCCGCCAAAGTGAGAAAATTTCAACAACAATTACCAAAACGGCAGCAGCATCATGGCCAAACTTCACCAAGAAGTCGTCAGATGTCTTCGGGCTAATGAGGCTCCCACTATAGTCAGCTGCAGCTTCGACATCACCCACTTGAACCACCACCACCCCTCCCAATTTGGGTGGGCCAGGGAAGGCAGAAGCACCCCACGAAATTTTTCGCACCTTTCACTCAAAAATGTGCATTACAGTCTACGCACTCAATTTGTTCCAGTGGAACTTACTGACGGGGAGGTCTGTATATCATGATGAAATCTAAGTCAAATGCGCCCATCGAATTATGGTACACCCGATATAGCTTCAATTACGACCTCCCGATGGACTTTGCAGCTTCGAAACTCATACCCCTGAGTGAAAGCAAGTGAAGTTATGACCAGCAAAAAATTTCAACTTAATCAGAGATACTGTTTCCCCATTGAAAACTTTTCATTTCGCCTATTGTACTGCGCTACTACAGTACCAGGTCTTTGGGAATGATAGCACCTAAAATTTGGAATTTTATCCCAGCAACCTGAGTTGCTGATTTCAAAAGTGACCTTTGCAGGTGAAATTGCCCCAGGTGACCGCTTCGTTAACACCATTGTGGCCAATGTATTGAAGAAGAGTCTCCTCAAAGAGTCTTAGATGTTTCAATGCTTAAGCAGCCTGCCCGAGTAAGGCATACTACAGTAATATAAACTGTCCGAATGTGTTGCTGCTTCTCAGGTCCGTGGTTTCAGTCCTTCCTGTTCCTACATACATAACTCAGTTCCTTCCGTTCTATGGGTCAGAGTTGCCACTTGATACAAGTGTATAGTATAGCAGTTAGCAGGGGCTCACCGGTGCAGACCGGCATCTCCGCGCTCCAGATCCCGTCCATGCACTTGATGAGTCCCTCTCCGACCAGGTGGAAGCCGCGGTCGCATTCAACCAAGCCGTAGTACGACTTCCCGGAGATTTGGCCCCCGACGCGACCGTTGGCAACATCAGGAGGAGAACAAGTAAGCTCTGGAAAAACAAAAAAAGAAGAAAGAAATCTGACTGTGTTTCATAAGCTGTCTAGAGCTGAAATATTATACCAGCGATGGCTTGCACTTTAGAAAGTATCATTGTTTCGATTGGATGATACGAGTATATTTTTTTTCCTCTGGCAACCCCGGCTACTTCAGCTGGTGCGCTACAGAGAGCATCCACGTTCCCATCGCTTTTAACCCATTTTTCCTATATTCCAATCATTCCTTTCTACACATGCGCAAAAAATGGCATTTCGCATTTCCGCCAAGCCCGAGACTTTGTCGTTGTTGCTGCTTTTTCACCCGTGCAAGCACACTTAACCTGTCCAAAATGGCTGACTTTGCTGTGAAACATGTCTTGCGTCGCGTATGAATTTGCGCGAGTGTTTAGATTTCTGCGTGCGCAAAAAAGAAGACCTCATTAGAAGTCTCTCCCTTTCGCCAGAAGTCACGAAGACGTGCAAAAAAATCTTATCTCGCAACAGTCGAGGCGTGATTTCCACCCCGATTGAGCAAAGCAAATTTCTAGACGCCGTCGTACAATTTTATCCTTACGTAAGCCACACAATCATTTTTGACATCCTGTGAAAGATAATCCAGTCGTGTTTGTCTAGTCCGAAGCAGCTTCTCCCCTCCCATTTTCCATACGTTTTTAAGGGGATGACGAAAAGTAGGCCTTTTTGAGGCCTACTTCGGGCTGTAGCTTTTCCTCTGAGGAAAAATGCTTGAGAAGACACAGACTGGAGAAGTAGCAACAATTTTTAGTCAATATTAAGGTATTTTGGGTGCTCTTTTGGATATAGGGAATGCAAGAAGAAACAACTTGAGTCTGCCAAGAGATTAGGAAACAAAGTTTTTCTGTGTCACTTACGTACTGTGCAATTGTTGTGACTGCAAGAAGATCATTTTCTCCCCCAATGTGGTCATCAACTTAGTGAAACCACTTTTTTGTCTTTAGTCTTCTAAATCGCATGGCGACAAAGTGGGTGATCCTGGATCAAAAATGCATAAAAGTATGATTTGTTATTCCTAATACAAACAAGGTCTGACAAACCTTGATGAACGCCTGTCCTTTTTTTGTTGCTCATGATGGAGGGGAACATGTTGCAAGAGTACCGTGGATGAGTCCCAGCTGGTCCCAGACCAAGTCTGGCTAGCTGTTGTGACCCTTACCCATTCGCATATGACGTTTCATTAAATTTGAAGTCTTTGATTTTATTTTGAGTCTGTCATTTTCTTTGCCCGCCGCCCAAGGAGGCAGGTTTCGCCACTTTCATTATAGTTAGTATAAGCGACTTCCACTGCACAAGTTGCTCTTCTGATTGTCCTAATTCTTATAGGACTGGGTTTGTGTGCGTGTGTGTGTGTGTGTCCCATCTCGTAGAACAAAACAGAACCATTTTGGGTCTCAGATCAATGAATGCGCCTTAAATGACACTTTGTGTCTTTCAGTCTGCTGTGCTGAACCCAAACTAGCAAATTCGTCTCGTGTCATCAACTGCAGATTGCTTCTTTTACTCCTGAATGAAAACTGCGACAAAAAGGTGCAGACTTTTCTTTCCGTCTGCTTTTGTGTGCTGTTGGAGTTGACGAGGCCTCAGTGACAGCCAGCAAAATATATCATTGCGCCGGGATATCAGCTGTTTGTGCAGTGCGCCCAAAGCCAGCAGGCGCAGCACTGCGCCGTGAGCAATGCCAGCTGTTGCTTGCGCCACCGTCCGTCCGCTGATGGCGGAGCTCCTAAGGACGACATGGCTGCTGATGTAGGCGGAGTTGGCTGTCATCCCCATGTGGTCACACCTGTGAAGTTGCTATTGAGCCCCTAAGATTGCAATAAATCTGCTAGATTTAGCGCATTTCCTCTCTTGTGGCCGGAGTCAGAGCAGAACAGGACTGCGCTGTTGACTGGCAACTTGTTCGTTGGAGCAGAGCTTTGTCCAATGATCAGACAGATGCTTTCGCAGTGATTCTCCCTCCCTCTGACTGTCTGACAGCACCCCCTAAGGATGACAGCTCGGTTAAACTTTGTTGGCGAGAATTGGAGTGCACACAAGGTAATTTGATCGGGGCTTCAACAGACAAGAAGCAACAAAGGGAGAAAATAAATTAACTCGGTGAGACACTTTTTTGGGGAGCCAGAGCGACGTCTCACACAATTTCCCTAAAGTATTAGTCGATAAAAAGAAACTTGTGCCCCTTCTCTCGCTCGGGATGCTCCTTGGTGTCAGTTCAGTATTAGAGCTCATTCTTGAGCACAGCATTTTTACCCCCACGCGGTCGTTGGGTCGCATTCACCCATTTTGTTCCCCACGAGTTCTGCCAGAGTAGTTAGTGACTAAGGGGAAGCCAATAACGTCTGCCAGAATGTTAAAACACTTTGAAGAACTACCTCGTTTCCTCCACATGTACGTAATGACATATATATTAGGCCAGAGTGACTAATTTTTTAGTCACTTCCTCCGATATTTGTCACAAGTCTCCATTTGAAGACTTTCTTGTCAGATGGAATGAACAACTAATCAGTTTTCGGGTCCCCCCTCAAAGTTTTGTGCACACAGTAGATAAAAATGTAGAATCAACGTGTTAGGTTTGAGTTACTATCTAGATGTTAGATATTGCTCAAAAAAAAAATTGAAAACAAATAGTGTTTAGCTCAGCAACTGACTTAAATTTGGGTTCAGCTTTGCACGTGCAGTATAGTTAGAAAGTCCGGTGCTGGTTTTTGAGACCTTGCTTGTCACTGCACTTACAGAGCTGCTTTGGGGATCATTCAATGAGAGACTTTTTAAAGTTTTGTCTAAAGTGCGGCAAGTGTGTGTGCGTGCCCAAAACGTGTACTGGCCCTGGAGGGAGCATGTTTGTACAGCAATGCATACAAAAATTCCCAAAGATGAGTGTAAATTTAGAGAAATGATCAAGTTCAGTTTTCGTCAACTCAATGCAGTCAAAAAAGTGGTTTTATCACCCTCTCCTTTATTGCAAAGTAGAGTTACAACACACGTTCAGAACACAACAAAGTGTTCAAATTTTATATATGTTACCGTCAATTGACGAGCTCAGGTCAGGGCTTCTACAGATGCAACTGCACAAAGGGCTGCAGGTTTGCCAGATGCCTCAGCAAACCCCTGCAACAGCAAATGTCACAACTCACTTGGACTTGGGCTAATAAGTGATGAGATTTATTACATGTGCTGTGAGGTCAAGACAATGCACTTCCTGAAGTTGAGTGTCATTATAACCTTAATCTTTCCTCACCAAAACCCCCACCCCCCGATAGATACAGTCGTTCATTGTGAGCACAAGTCTATATATGTCAGTTGAGTTATGGAGAGTTATGTTATTCGACCCGTGTGACTACAGTTCTCTAGCTGAAACTGTGCTGTGACAACGTGTGCTAATAAGGTTATATTTTGGCTGTCATGACTGACCTCCCCCTTAATGTCGGCTATTGTGTATTAAAATGTGCACTTGTGTATTAAAATATTCGTCCATACGCGTCCTGACGAGAACATACATGCTCCAGCTTGACATTGCAACTCTTGTAGCTTCAGTCAGTCGGTGCTTGTGTCCGGAGCAACAATAGAAGAATCTGGGCCAAACATCCGCCTTTTAACAACCTAAGACTTCCTCTTTTTTTTTGCTCTGCACCCCTCCTTTTACCTTCTCTCCTTCCCTCGAGACTTGTTGATGCCTCCTGAGGGCCAGAAGACATTTTTTCTCCTCTCATTCCCCAAATAAATGGAACTTTAGGCGTTGTTCGGGAAATGGAGAAGGGAATTTCTGTCTCCACATTGTTTTAACGAAATGATCGTTAGGGGAATAATGACGGCTGCATAATACACAATCACCAATAATAATAAGAGCTGAAGTCTGGCAGCCATGAGTGGAGAGGAATGCTTTTAGACGATTCCGAAGTTCTCCTCACACTCCTACGTTGGGGTTGGAACCTGGGCATCAGCACCAGCTTCCAGATACAGTGCAGTTTTGCCACTGCTGACTAGGATGTCTGGAATGATGCGACCAAAGAAGCGTTGGACATCGAAGGTTCGGATGAGACATCACTAGCCGACTCGACCCACTTTGCTGGGTGGAACGATTCATGTGAAGTGAGCTAGATATTTGGGCGTCAAGTGTTGCTCCAAGTGTTCGTCATTCTGGGTCCTGACAAACTAACATTTGCACGGGACCCACTTCTTACTTAAGTGAGGCAATCTGTGCAGAACCCACTTCATCACAGACGATGTTGTTGTGAAGAATGAACGGGTCACTTGTGGCACTTAGCGCTCTACATTCAGACACTCTACGTCATTTCATTAGGAAATGTACCTAAACAAAGTGACTGTAACGCATAAGCATTATTCGATGCAGCATAAGTATGATAGATATATATCTGCCGCACATAATGTTAAAGGCGTCTCACGTCGTCATGACACGACTGAGGCAACAAGAAGACGCTGAGACAACCTGTGCATTCGATGCTTTCCTTCCCTACAACTTCCCATCCCAGTTTTGATTCTTTCTACACCTCCTGTAACTTCCCCCGCGTAATTTTTGGACGGTCCCCCCCCCTGTTACTACGTGTCTGTTTGCCTCACACGGTAAAACTTGATGGTCCCACGCACGGTTTCCATTGCTCTTGATGCGCAGCAGGAGTTGGCATTCAGGAGCTGCCAACCAGTGACGATAGTCATGAATCAACTCGGCACACACGCACCAGCTCTGCACTGCGCGTGCTCGGGCACGAAGTCATGCATCCTATGAACTTCTCGAGTACATAGCACGTCTGCTCTGTGCTACACCTGAAAGCTCCGTACCACGCACACAAGGCCTGTGTGCGTGCTAGTCACACAATCTCTGAACTACACACATAAGGTTTGTACTACACTCACAAGTTCTGTACTATGCCCACCAGCACACCCCAGTTCTGTACTTTGTGCACCAACACACACAAATTCTGTACTATGTACACGGACACACACAAGCTCTGCAGATGATCTGCACGCAGATGCACTCGTCTTTATTATGGAAAACGAGGTGCCAACCAGCGTAATTTATGGGAATTAAAACGCCAACTTCTTTTCTCTAGTCGTGTGCCAAAAACTAGAGGCTGCTCAGTGACTTGATGCTTGTTGCCTGCAGCTCCGTCAGCTGCCAGGACAGGTAGGCGGTCGCGGACTGGACACTGCACTTCGCGGAGGACTGGAAAAGCTGTAGGGGCTACAGGGTGTTTCAGATCCATTCCTGGGAGTTCAGATCACTCAAGTGTTGTTTTCCATTTTGGAGGGGGGGGGGGGAGAGGCAATGATCCAACATGGCACAAAAGTTCACTATTCCGACGAGCAAAATATCCTAATGGCTTAGTAACAACCTGAGCTCCACGGTGACACCCTCTGAGTCAGCTCAGTGCACAAACACACACCCAAACACGTTCAAGAGTCACAAGAAGCAGTTGTGCAATGCTGATGGCACCAAAATGACAGCAATGAGATCTTTTCTCAGGATGCATCGCTGCAAAATATCGCTCGAAGGTGTCTTCTCTGCAGGACGAGAACGCTGGCAGTGCCGAGATCGTCGTGGTGGAAGTCGACGCTTGGGGCGTCGTCCAACACCAAGTGCTTTTTACGTACGTAGACATGGGGGCGTTGAGGTAACAGTCGTGTTATCGAGATGCTACCGCTGTCGTTGTCTGCAGTCAAGGAGCAAAGCTACATACGTATAAAATATCGAGACAGTAGAAAATATGGAAATTCAGGGCTGAAAATCGTTTTCAATTTCTCTCAGATTTTCGTCTGTTTTTTTGGAAGAAAAGTCGACGCTTTTTAGGGTTCTTTTGGCGACATCAATCTTGTCTAACTCCTTCTGGTTGCTGAGCAATGGACTTTTGAAGCGCGCAGGAGACTCTTGAACCCATCGTATATGGCAATATCGCAACTGCACACAACAATTCTGTCTGGTCGAGCTACGACTCGGTTAACAAAAGCTGTTGTTGTTGTTGTTTTTTTTAAACCCGGAGGAAAGAAAAAACCAGATCCAGTTCACTAAGGGCCCCATAAATTAATGCTGCGTTTTATGCATGCCATCAATTTTCTGCTGCCCGATGAAGCTTTACAGAAAAAGAGTTGAAAGTAGCGGCAGGTTTTATTAAAAATTTTTCATCATAGATTTGTCCAATGTTGGCAGAGGCGCAGAAACCCCTCGGAGAAGTTTAAATATCATTTCCTCCCACGCCACAGATTTTGCAGAATGAAAAGAAAAATCCACGTTTGCATTAGATTTCTTGTTTTCGCTCTTCTTGACACGAGGGTTTTGTCGAATTTCAAGGTCCAACCTCGTTTCGTCGAGTGTTGCTAGGAAAAAGAAAAAAGAAGTGGGAAAAGTTGTGTCGTCAATCAGCAATCGACGCTTTTGATCGTGATTGCCAGAAAAAAAACCTTTGCCAATACAGGCGCTGAAGCAACAATTGCACTGCATTTGCACTGCACGCGTCATCAGACCAGCTGTGATCACTGAACAACTTGTTAGAATTTATCGTTGTTCGAGTTGATGCTTTGTCCAAACAGCCCGGGTTCCCGGTGGCGCTCATGTCCGGCTTCGTGGGTGTTCCCGTGCGCGTGTGACGCTTCAGTCTGGCCATGCGCCCCATTTCCGGACGACACCAACGCTGTCCGGGTGATGTTGGAGGACAACGCTGCCAACGTCCTGGCCTGGTTGACCCCGTGGGTGGAGGACAAGTCGACCTCACGTAGAGTGCCAAGAGCTCCTCGTGGCGTCGCACACGCTGCAGACGCGGATGTAAGAAGAGCTGGAGTTCCCCCTCTAGTCTCAGAGGAGTAACTCGATGCCGTGAATATTTCTGTTATGCCCAGCCATAAATTTTGCCTGAACAAACTGGTTAGTTTGAGTCGGGGCCTGGCAGTAACCGCTCACACAGAAGAAGAGGAGATGCAGATCTGAATTACCCCGCATGCTTCACTTTCCTCACATGCAGAGCACACCTATGATGCATTCATATCGCGTTTCCCCTAATGTAAGGCCGCGTTATAGCAACACCACTTCTGTAGCTCCGTCCAGTTAAAAGTTAAGGCTAAAAAAGAAGTGTGCGACACACTTTCCACTCACAGGACGTGGCAAAACCCTGAGTCCACATAGCAAATGGTTATTAAGCAAAAGTGGTGTCAGCAAACTCCTAATATTTCGGTCAAAGGTCAAAAAACCAGACCAAAGAACAATGATTTTCCCAAAAAAGTACATTTTGGAAATGGCCTAATGAACATTGTCAGCGCCTGATGCATTGACTGCACTGACAAAAGCAGCGGTGACGTCATTTCCCACCGGTCCGGCGGGAACACCTAGCCTGCGCGTCACAATCCGGACGCATACAAATCCGGTCCTTTCACCTTTTTCTGGGATGTCATCATAACAGTCCAGATGGAAAGTTTGGACTCAACTCCCATAGGACGGATAGACTCGATCTCTCTCTCCTGGATAGAAAAACTCTTTTTTTTAGCGCGAGGTCTCTCTCGTCAGGCCTAATGCGAAGTCACTGCCATTCCAGCCATATAGACAGGAGTGGCCGACGGCTCACAGGAGGACTGCACTGTCATCAAGGCCTACATTAGGCCTTCTATTACAGAGGGGCAAGAAAATCACGCTGGGCCCTGTTTGACGGCCAAAGGCCACAGCGCAGCGGAGACGGAGGATGAAGGTGCAGCAGGAGCTCATTTTGAGCAGGAGGCTGGAAATTTTCTTTCATTGCGGAAATTCCAGCCAGAGAACAGGGTTCAAGATGCCGAAGAACGTCTGTCAAGTTCTAGATGCGGGGCCCTCCGGAGGCGGGCCCTTCTGGGCCTTCAGGTTTGCATACAATTTCGCGCTTTGAAAGAAAAAAAAAGTCTTTTTTGATGGAGAAACAAGAGTTCTGTGAGCGGTTTTTTGGCAGAAAGTAGCAGGAGTAGAGGAAGTCATAAAAGAGAGGAGGAGACAGACAGAGGGAACACTTAAACTACACTCGAGGAAAGAATAACACAACGTTAAGGGGCAAAAAAGTCAAGATGCGCGCGTGCTTTCAACAAAACCCCCGGGTTTTTAGCCTTCCCCTTCCTCCCCTCCCTCACTTCCTCCCTCTCCTTCACCCCCGCGGAGCTCTCGACGCACGCGCACGCACACCAGGAGTACACGCACGCGCCCACGCACAACTTGTCCATCACGCATTCCTCCGTATCCAGTCGCATCGAGCTCGGCTTTCGATCAGAATTTTGTCGTGAGGCAGTTGTGGCCCGAGCGGAAGGTGGAGATCAGGCCTGACAGGGTCGATGCAGGTGAAGAGGGTGGGAAACAGAGAGTGTTGAACATGTCCAACTGCAGCAGGTCCACAGCTTGCACAGCCGTCGCCAAAGGAGCTAACTGACATCACACCCTGTTGCCTGCTCTCCACCAAGAGGCTCCAGTGCTTGTAGCCAAACTTGACGCGCTAGCAACATTTGTTCAGTGGCAGCTGTTTGACGAAGTCGCCTTGATCAACACCTGAATTGACGTCCTAAAAACTTAGTCAGGAAATCCAACCATTTTTCTCTTTCCTTGTTCACCTGGGATTCTTTTGTCTGGCCGAGCAGCGATTGTTTAGCCTCTAAACGCGGGGAGCAAAAAAGGTGGGGAGCGATCAAGTTATCACTCAACGGGAAGAAGAAAAGGGAAAAAAAGAAGTCGTCGAAAAACAGTCGAAGAAAAGAGTTGAAGCAGCTGTTAAAAAAAGTAAAAATCCCCGTCTGAATCGTAAACATTTTCTGCTAAAAATTGCGTGCGTGACTTATGGCAAATTTCTGAGCTAACACAGATGCGTTTCATCTGCCTGGAGCTTTGTGCCAAGCCCGACTCGTGCTGGTTTCTCCGCCACAGGGTGAGCCAGCAAAAGACAGCTTTTTTACTACACTGTAAATTTCATCTGTGCGGCAACAAAGTGGGGAAGAAGCATTTTTTATTCTTGTCAGCACGTTGCACAGTCTCAGTCGCAAACAGAGTACGATTTTCACGCAGGTTTGGGTGAAAATTTCTGCCAATCTTTCGTTACCACATTCAGCACATGAGGTGGACAATTTTAGTCTGTCTTGAAAATTTCTGATTTTCTGTCTGGGCGATCTTGAATACCTGACGAATCATGTTCCCGTTGTCAACGGAGGTGTGAATGATTGCAACAGCTGCATGAGCTTGTGCTCCAACTGCTGGAAAATCTTGGACTTCCTGCCTCTGCCCTGGAGGTGCTTCTTCTCCTGCTCCAGGGTGTCCCTAGCTATCGATGTAGGACAACGAGGGCCTTGGAGATGGCCTTGCAGCCTTTGCCAGAATCCTCGCAGTCCCTCTGAGTGACAATGCGCCACCCTTTGGTGCCCATGCTGAGCTCTTTGGTCGTCATCATGGTGGCGGTGGTGATGATGTTTATCTACCCTTATGTCAGAACACGTGTCAGACAAATCTCCATTGAATGTTTCTCTAGCACTGAATTACTTTCTAGATACTGAGAAAGGTGTTGAAACAACGTAGTATCAACATTAGCTTAATATTTCCCCTCTTTCTCAATAGTGTGCCCACATTCATGAACAGATAATTTCTCTTCTGCTACTTGAAAGTTCTTCAAAAAATGAGATACAGTAAAAGATGCATAAAATGGAAAAGTGTATTCCTCCATGATGCAACCACTCATGGAAGGGCAGTTGCCTCTAGGTTGTCATAAACTCAGAGTTATATTTATGTATGTAGACTCTTGAGACGGGTGCCTATTACTTGGGGCTGTAAGTGAACGTTCAATTGAGTCGTCAAGGTGTTGTTTTCACCCATAAAAAGACCCTTTTTTGGAGGGAATGCCCAAAATCTCTTCGTACCCAGGGATAAAATGCACGAATGAAGTGTGGATGAGTTGATTCACTTATATGGGAAGTCTCGAGAGACTAATTAGGCCATTTCCAACGTCAACCACTCTAAGTGGGAATTCCGAAGCTGCCCAAACTCTCTCCGTGTCTGTTTGTCTGTCTCGCCACACATCCCATGGGAGACATGAGAGCTGAGCAAAATTTGTCTTTCCCAATCAGACAGCCAAGCAACAGCTGTCCGTGGCACGGGGTAGCGATGTAGAGCGAGCCGACTCAACTCCGATCTCGATACGACTTGGCCCGACTTGGCTAGAACTGGATCATTTTGACTCGTTCATCACGACCAGCAGCAGTAGACGTGGACAACTAAGGACATGGACAGATTTGCACAGCCGTTGCAGCGTCGCAAATCAGCTGTTGGAACCTGAACTTTTTGTTGCTTAGAAGCTATTTGTGTCTTGTTGTGCCTGGACTTGTAAGAGTCCCTCTCCTACATGTGCCACTCGTGCCGATGCAGGGAACTGAGATCTGGGAGGCAAAAACCCCTAGGGCCAGAACATCTAAAGATTGCCAGTTGTGGCCAGATGTGGGCTGTTGTGGCGTGTTGCTGGAAGCTGGAAGCAGGGAATTCCTCCAGGATCACTGGTAAGCTGGCTTGTCTTCTCTCTGCTCCATCAGTGAGGATCTTCTCATCCAAGAAGAAGAGCTTTCTTCTAGCAGCAAGATGCTTCAGAGAGCCAAGACGCAACTCTCACCACTCGACCCTCTTGGTCTTCGTGGTGTCGGTGAGGTACTGAAGGATCTTTAGAACATAACTCTTGTAACAGAGGTCCTCATGGATGTCCTTTCCCATCGAGTTTTTGGGTATCGTCATGAGGGCTGCCAAGCTTTGGAGAGGGAGGTGCTCGTCAATGGCAGAATGCAGCTCCTCCAGGAAGAAGGACCTGTTCCTAGGGGTCTTCCTCACAGGCTCCAGGTCTTTCCCAGACCACCCTTTGCCGCAGCAGTGCCAGTGCCAGAAGCACAGTGCCACGAGCTCCAGCATCTTTTCTGGTCCGTGACATCTTAGTGCATCAGTGCCTGCAGTTCTCCTTGCCTTCACGTCGAGAATGGTGTCCTGCATTGGGCCAATGGCTCTCCTCGTGTCCGTGGGGGTCGTCCCTGCTAGTGACACCTCAAGAATGACCTTTCCCTTAAGTTGTTGGCGACTGGTGTAATGGCACAACTGTGATAATAACTTGGACGGCTTCTTTGTGAGACGGTAGCTGACATCCAAAACTTTTTTTGTTTTTTTTTTCCATTTTGGCGTCATCAGATTCAGGGTTGGCAAGTTATTCACCTTCAAAGTAAAGTGTCATTCTCAGAGCCTCCACCTTGTGTCTAGTTAGTCAACTATGGTAGTAGAGTCTGTAGGAGTCAGTGACTGGACAAACATTCCTTGAGTCGCACTTGTTTCGTTTGGCTGGAGTTGAAACAAAGCCTAGTGACATGTACAATTGGCACATATGAGGCTAGTTGTTAGTAACAAAGTTTACTCAAGATTTTCACCTTCGGCTATGGACGTAAACGTGACTTGACCCAAGTTAGGTACTTTTAACCGATTTACATCACAACTAGTAGAGATGGACAAATGTTCTGTGGCTCGGCTCGAATTCAATGGTCCTGACTCATTTGCATCGCAGCTAGTATTGGTATTGTGGAATACAAGTTAAACTCATTCAACTTGAATCAAGTCACATTAGTCGAATCTAATGTGTCGTACCTCATCTTCCCAACATCGCTCATTGAATTAACCCTGACTTTCATCCAACAAGCCTAATGAGTGCTAAATGCACCCATTGCTGGACCTTTGGATCCGTCTTTCAACTCGAGTTCAACAAATCGAGTTTGACTTGCAGAGAAAGTTTGTCCAAGGGGGGGGTGACGTAATAGATGGAGTGGACATCTGAGCACGTCGTGGAGCTGCAAACGAGGTCCACACAGAACGGGGCTGCCAATATGCTACCACAGGGAATACCAATAGCGCCTACTCTCCATCACATCTAGCACTAGATCATATTTGTAGCATCGGAGACATCTGTTTTGTTTTTAATGTTCTAGGGTCCAAGGGTCCAGCAGCTGTTTGCCGTGGGACTTGAGCTGCCGTGACAAACTGTTGCCTGATGCGACCCGGCCAAGTCGGCCCTTCGGCCCATCATATCCACTCCATATACATCACCTTTCGTGTTTGTCCGGTGGCAGCCAGCACCGGCCGTCACGGCCAGCACCAGATACTTGTTCACTTACACTCCTTGGTGGAGAACTCTGGTGTGGACACCTTGGGAGCACATCTAGACACGGAAGTCTGGTGGAGTTTGCCAGGTGTCGAGTTTCAACCCACGTTGGGAGAGACAGCTTCTTCGTCCCATATCTGTCAAAATGGCAGAAGCTGCTGGACGACGACGACGACGAGGGCACCAACAAGAACAGCATGTTATATTTGCCGAGTTCCTGTCCCCGACAGGGTGTACCAAAAGTTTGGTACACAATGATGGCTTCACAAAGGCGGGCTAGATGTAATATGGAAAGTTACTGAACAGCTGAAGGGCAACTTTCAATTGAGATACTCAATTTCACAGTAGTTTCAGGTACTGTGCACACTTTCACCCTTAATGCCAATGTTATGCTTAATGCTGTCTTTGTTCTGTGTTTATATTTGCTCAGCAGTTGAGGCAAGAGATTTGTATTCGTGCAGCATTTAATCTTATTAGCCTTGTCCATGGAGCTTCGTGTCAAAATGATCATATGTTTGGTTTCGTTGAATCACACGTTTAGTTTTACATGCACCCTTTCTCTACAACTCAGACTAGCAAACTCATCCGAAATTCCTCCAAAAATGTCCCATATCATTTACCAAAAATAATCCTTACATGGATTTGACAAGTGAGCATTACAAAAATAAACATTCATCCTCATCCCCCTTCACCCCCACCCCTCGAGAAAACGAACAAACACCCACTTTTTCATCCCTCAACACATGGGAGGGGGGAGCTCTTAATTATCTGAATGCATTATGAGTCCAACTTTTTGTGAGGTCCCTGGGGGGGAAAAAAGTAATGTTTCATTTTTTTCGAAAAAGAAGATAATTCCTTGTTGTCCCCTCTTCTCCGGACAAAAGTCCCGTTGTTCCAGGCAGCAAACTTTTCTCCACTCAACAGCTGAGTCTCGCAGAGAGGGAACTTTCTGCAGAGCTCTCGTTGTTTACCATAACAAAGCGTCATTTATCCCGTACTCACCTGGAAAATATGGAAAATTTAAATTCGGTCAAGTTTCCAGCGAAGGAAGAAGCTGTATTTATCCCCCGAAAGCAGGGTTATTTGAACAAGGTTTTCTACTGTGACGTCAAAATTCGTACAATACCATCTAAATCTTTGAAGTTTGCATCTTAAGCTTTTATTGCCTGTATATTCTTTGCTACACCCGTCCAAAATATGCTTTTCAACTCTACGCAAGTGCATTCACGTACAGTCGAATCTGGACCCATTCTGAGGGAAATCAGTTCCATTTCATTGCAGTTTCATTCAGTAAAATGATTTCAAAGGGTCCGGAGAGGAGCAAATTCCAGTCGGTCAAGTCATTCCTTAACAATTCCTTCCAAGTTTTTTGCTTTTTGTCATCTTTGTCCCTCCTTTGACGTGATTCTTAATGGTTCAAACTGCATTTGGCCAAGATTCTGCAATTTGCCAAGAAATAACGGTTGTCGAAGTACATGAAAGTGTTCGCTCAAGCTTCGCCTTTATATTATCTTGATCTTCTCCTTGAGACCAAGATTAAATTTTGGAAAGTATTCGATTCTGTACAGTTTTTCGCATTGTCCGACAACTTTCCGAAGTCGAGATCCAAGTGTCTTTTTTTTGCTCCCCCCCCTTTTCAGTCCCCATTTTTTTCTGCTTCTTCTTCACACCTTGCTGATATTGGCAGAAATTGCTATGGCTCTTCGGGCGTGGCCCCACGCCCAGAAACCGGTCGGGGGGCGTGTTGGCAGACGTGGGAAGGGGTGTGTGGGAGAAATATTGGGAGCATGGAACTGGTAATAGCATGTGATTTGTATGCTAAACTGAGTTATCTCTGCCTGCCCGTCCAGCTTAGGGGAGGGTTACACTGGCGAACGTATTCTGCTGTGCAGCCTCTGTGGATGTTCGTGAGTAGCGCGGACATTTGTTATTCGTTGGTATTTTGAGGCTTAGACTGATCAGCGTTTGGGCTCTCGGCCTCGCGGAGGCCTCGACCGAATTCGACGGCCTCGAGGAAGAGGCCGCAGAGGCTCCTGTCCATGGAAAAATAACACTCGAGGTTCGTCAAGGTGAGTCTGAGCCCTTTGCACACACAGCTCGAGTTTCTCTTTTGTGTATGTAACTAAAGGTCACAGGTAGGTTGTGTGTGTGTGTGTGCGCGCGCGCTCGCGTAAGCAAGTGTAAACGCTGCTTGAGGCTGAACTGCTTTGAATATTGCAGAGGTTCTCCGAAAGGCTCCATTTCTCAGTTCTTTGTCTCTCCCAAGCAAAGTTCTGACTCTTTACCAAACATTTAAGATTTAAAACAAAATGCTAACTGCGTTGCTAAGTTTTTCACTTACGACTGAGCTAAAAAGCTGTCACAACTCGAATCAGTCGAGGAATCTCAAGTTTCTAATCACATCCCCGTCATTAGTAGATGTCGAAATTTTAGGTGAAAGTCTCCGCTTTGCAGTTGGGGGGCCAAAAGTGAAGGGCAAAAGATCCAACTTTTAGAAGCCTAAAATGCCAAGTATCTCACCAAAGTTGGCAGGAATCTTGTCCCAGAGCTCGGAGTTGTCAGTGAGACCCTCAGCATCGAATTTACAGCTCACTGTGTGATCACTTCTACTTCTGATGTTTGGCTGGCAACGTTGAGCAAAAGAAAAACTCAGCTGAATGACCTTTGAGCCTCCTTCCATCGTCATCATCTGAGACAATTTGTCAAAACACATTTCGTCAAAGGACATCATTATGCAGTGGAAACAACAGCTGCAGACGGCGGCGGAATGTTTCAGCTGTTTCCCCTGCTGAATATGTCAGAAGATATTCTGGCTCAAGCTGCCTCGGAAGCCAAAGAGATGTTTCTTTTCTTGTCACTGGCTGGGATCTGACAAATCTCTTGAAATAATCAGCTGCACTTGGGGGGGCGGATTTAATCCCGTCAAGTCAAGCCTTTTTTGCGGCTCACTCGATCCCAGTGCAACAAGGATGAGGCTTTGTTCAAGCTGTAGGACATGATTTTGTCCTGACCAGAGAGTGAGAGGATGGGTTTAATGAAAAATATTGTAGAGGTAGTGCTTTTTTAACTTAAATCAACATAATTTGGTCATTTCCCCCCCCTCTTAACAGTGTGGTTGAAAAGTGGTCCTCATTTAAATCCTGCAAGACATCAAAAGCTTTCATCCGATAGTTGCTTAAATGAAGTGAAAAGTGACGATGCTTAGTCCAAAGCCTGGCATTCTTCTCCAAATAGCTCCAGTTGAATTGTGGCATGTTTTTGCGTCACCCTGTCACTCCCAGAAGACAAAGACTGCAGATTCGTATGTTTAGGCCTGATCACTACAAGGTGCTGTTTGCTTGCGGCTTCTTTTGAGACTTTTCTGCTTAGATATGCAGATGGAAAAACATGTTGGAAGAATCAATCTTTTTCAAGAGGTGATTGTTCGTCAGTGCAAGAAAATGCTCACACCTGAGGCAAAAACAATTCTTGGCAAAGGAACTGAGCAATGGCTCAATTTCAAAGACACCCACGCCGTTGGGTGCCCATATAGATAATGCGTACAGGGTGAGTCAGAAATGTGATCCGGAACTGCACCTTGACGCTCTCGTACGCTACCGGCTTGCAACGTCAGCCACAAATGCCATCCTGATGCCCGCGTGTGAGCCAGGTGTGTGATCTTGGTGACGACGTGATATGCATAGTGTGACTCATCATTATGGTTTTGAACGCCAGGTTGATAGCACGCAGTCTTTAGTATGTAGAGCACGTGTGCAACTTTTTGGCCTCTCCACCGTGGGTTTTGGCATCTTCTGACGCGTGCCAGAGTGCCAAGATGGCTATCGACACGAGCTGGGTCAGGACTGATCAGGTCAGTTTGAACTCAGCCCTTGGAGACGATGACGAGCCTGATCTGCCAAATTGAATTGTGCAGATTTCCGTCTTTTTTTTTCTTTCCTCTCAACATTTTCTTCTGTCGAGTTGCAAAGTGACAACTTTTTTTCCCTCTGTTCAACTCTTGAGCACCAAGGCGAAGTCGGCCCAACTCGCGTCTACAGGGTGACGTGTGCAAAATGCCGATGGGCCTACAAAGGAGTTCGCTTCGGATGAGGCCCGCCGAGACGTTTATTTGACCCATGCCACAATTTTACACTTAAAGAGAAGAGCCCATAGAGTAAGAAAATCTACATATTTAGGCAGCATTGTAATACAGTAAAGGTCGATCGGAGTCAAGTGTTGCCTCTCCTCATGATGATCCTGAGGGTGAGGACGGTCCCGGCGCTGTTGGCCAGGCTGCCTCTGATGGTGCTTTCCTCCAGAGCAACTCGACCTCTGCTCTCAGAGTAGCTCGAGATTTCTTATATGTATGAATGTGACATTCTCAGCTTCGACGCGACTGCTGTCAGGAAACCAACTTATATCGGAGCAGCGTCTGAGAGTCTCTGTAATAAAATATATTGAGTTCTTTCCACTCTCTTCTTCAATGGTTATAATATGGCACCAGTCCAAGGAACGCCTCCAATTTGTCATTTTCCTTGACTTTGGGGACCATCAGTATACGACTTTGGTCCCCAGCTGCATCGACTTCCCCAAGATTTTGGCCAGCGCAACCGCGTCTTCAAAGACACGAGCAGCGTTTCGCGGTTGGGAACGATGAAGAAATGTCGATTTCGGAGGGGTCAATTTCAGCTTGTTAGGGGAAGCTCGGACGGAATCGGAGAAGCTTCATTTCCCCTAATTTCTCTGTCCCTGCGTCATTTGGCCGAGACACTCGACCAGACAAAGTTCCTAGTTCCCTAACGTACGAAAGAGGCACCGAGAGGCGCAGGGCAGATGAACAAGAGCTTCTAAGATACCTGTCTGGTAGAGCAGGGCCCAGACCGTGTCAAGGAGGGGAATTTCTGTTAAACCCTTGACTGTAGTTGGCTGAAAATAATGGCTGCCGCAAGTTTTCTTTCCTTCTTTTATGTCAGTGCCTAGTAAAAATAATCCACTGCAGCAATCGCACCGCTCGACCAGACACGGAGGCAATGGGGAGAGTCTTCCCTTTCCACTCTATTCTGCGTCTGGTGTCTGGTGGAGGAGAAGAGAAAGTCCATTTTTATTGGGTGCTCTGTATTAGCAAGCCTTTATTTTCTTCGTTAGCCCTTGAAAGTCCCTTTTATTTGGAGAGCGTCAATTTCTGCCAAACGTGGGCAAGAAGTTATCGGGGGAAATGCAGCCATGTGAGAGCAGGATAAGATAGGGCCTTGGATGGCTCTGGATGATGTCTCCCCCTCCCCTCCCCCCCCCCCTTGAAATGGGTCATTGAGGGCCTGCCCAAAAACGCATTACTGACCTTTTGCACACTCGTGGGAACAATTCAATATGCTTTGGGGACGACTCAAGACACAGGAAATACGAACACTTCACACTCGAAATGATCGGCGTACACATGCTGAGCTGGAAAACATTCTTCACTTCCTGTGTGTTTGTGCAGCGTCTGTCTGCGTGCGCAGCATGCGTGTGCGATTGTCTTTAGTACAAGTGTGTGGAGTAAATATGAGCACATAGTTTATGTATATATATACTATATGCGAACACACACATATATGCTGATTCATTGCATGCACACATACTTCAGATGCACACATACTTCAAATGCACACATCATTCATACGCACATTCACTTCATACGTACATATACTCTATACTCCCATATGCTTCATAAGCACATATGTATCATGTGCACGCATACTTCATACGCACATACACTTCATACATAAACATGCATCGTGTACGCACGTATACTTCATACACATATATGTATTGTGCCTACAGTATTGATGTGTGTCGCATCTGGATGTGTGTGTTAACTAGTCAAACAGCTGGTGCCACAGGGTGTCTAAGAAACCGTTTCACTGCCCCGAAGACACAGGGTGTCTCTCTCCAAGTGCCCGTCCCTGCGTTGCACCGCAGCGGAATGAGCGCTCTCTTCTTGACGCACCCTGTCCGTTGTCCACGGAGTGACCGGAGAGAGGGGGGAGCAGTGGAGAAACCCCAACCCTTTTTCCCTCCTCGTCACGGGGTGTCAAATTCTCTTCGTTTTTGGAGAATTCGGAAAAGCTCAAAGGCTTTTCATCTCCTCTTTCTGACGAACGGAGACACAGAAAAGAGAGAATACGAGGAAAGCGCCGAAAATGCGAGTAATTTGGACAGCACAACTTCCTACGGGGGAATCACATTTACATATATTTGATGAAAATGCAAATTGCATCAGCAAACAAGGCACATTTTATCCACTCCATATGAACTTTTCTGTGTGCATAACAAGCCAAAAGTAATTTAAAGACTTCCTGGAGCTGAGGAACGGAACTGAACGCTGCTCACAATGGGTGCAGTCATTGAAGAGCAACAAAAGCATCACAAGTAGAGATTTAAAGCTTTACGTAGATCGCCTTTTCAGCACTCCTACTTAAAACCATTGTGAAGTGTGATGTTGGGATGTGAGAGTCGATTACCTTTTATCGAAAAAACCTTGCAACAATAGGGGAAAAAAGGTGCTGTAGAGAGAAGAGAAAGGAAACAGAGGCGACGAAAGGACTTACATTTTGCACCAATTGTTGCTCGAAGTAAACGGATTATGTGACAAAAGCTGATGCTGACTGCGCAGCTCTGGAAGAACGTGAACAAGCTAATGGCGTAAAAAAATTACCTCTATTGTAGAAGCAAAGTTATGAAAGGAAGAAATGGTTTCTTGGTTTTTTTCCCACCTGAGAAGGACCTTTTCTGGTCATTTTTTTAATATGTGCATACATGTGTACTTGGCTAAGTCAAAAACTGAAAAAAAAAAATAAAACAAGATTTCACTTGCTGAGTCGTTTGGATGCCATTGAGTCGTTTGGATGCCATCTGGAGCCTGAGGGACAGAGATTGCTTTAGTCTCCAGCAACTAAAATGCAATCATGTGATCCACCAATGCAAAGCAGTGAAGAAATATGGCAAGGCGTTCCCTTAACAGGGACAGATTGCATCCATAACCTCTACCTGTGTGCATCTTCTTCTGCACACACCCAATGACCATCGTCATCAAGAAGATGCACTGAGCAACTGTAGGGCTCGGACACCAGGGTCAAAGTCATTGAGCTCTTTGAAGTGTGCATCTCTACTCCAAAGGCCATTTGTCACAATCTCCAAAGGCTCGGATGCAAAGAGGCTTCCAACACTAGTTTGAAGAACTTCCTCCACCGTCACTGGAAGAAGCTCTATGGGAAGGAAGCAGGATCATCACCAGGAACTTTAGTCAGCACCAGGAAAAGAAGAATGGCAGACTTGTTGCCTCCATCTACCCAACAGGAAGCTCCAAGAACTGCAAAAATGGACTCTCCTGGAGTCAGACTACACTTGGTTGGACTTCAAAGCTTATGCAGACTGCCACAACTTTCTCTGGAAGGTCACAATTCCAGCTGACAAGTGATGACACACTGTCTGCAGCTGGTCAATGTTACTCAAGAGAGAAATCTGCAAGCATTTATCGGGAATGCCCATTTGCCTGCACATGACAGACTGCACTGTGCCACTGGAAGCCCAGCAACTTGCCCTGCAGCAAAACACACGTTGCGGCCGGCCTGCTCTAGCACGCCCCGCTCATGTCGATCAGTCAGTAAAACTCAATTCTTCATTGGTAATAATGTCGTGGCAAAAGTAGCCCAGCGAGAGCAAAAACATGTATCCAGTGAGCCTATTTGATCCCAAGTGACTTCAGTTGCTGCTAATTCAGCTGATAGGAGTCCGTTGAACAAAACAGTGTTAAATGATCCGGTTTCCTTGCCAATGTGGTGGAGGAAGACACCAGATATATTTCATTTGCAGAGAAACACCAGCTTCAGAACTTTGTCGTCAGAGTCATAGGTTGTATGTAACTTCAAGGCAGCTGATGCCAGGCTGGATGAGGCAGATGCTTTACACGTATGGTAGACAGGTCATCTGACGGACTCACATGTCAACATCAATCTCAGGGTCTTGAGTAACGGAGTCATAAGTATCTGTGGGTAAATACATCTGATGCCAGAGAAGAGTCTGCAGTCAACCCTCAATGATACATGCTCTGATACAAACTCCAGGTGCTCTTCACATCAGATGGCTTTTACATCTGTATTTCTGTTGCAGCAAGGATGATTCTGGGGTCCGGAAACTGTTGAGCGAAGTCTGGTGGAATGGTTTCAACATCTCTTGCCAGGAACACGTAAACTCCTTGAACTGGAAATAAGGAAAGTACAGCCAGGTGCTTAAAATGCATCCAGCAAGAGCTCTTGAGAAACCCCTGCTTGATGTCATCCTCATCTTGTCCAAGTTTACCCGGGAAAGGAGAAGTTCATCCAGTGTGCTCAGGTCTCATGACTCTGATACTCCAGGTGCTCAGCAGAGGGGCCTAAGGCTTGGTGGACATAGCGCGAGTGGCCACAGTCATCAAAGCCAGGGTAGTGTTGCATCAGCTCAGCGCAGATTTGCAGAGAGGAGTAGGGATGGCTGCTCGATTGGCTCTGGTTCCTCACTTGTTTTGCTCTGTTTATCCGTCAGTTCCTGTCGGACACGGATGTCTTGGCTGACCATGGCGCCAGTACCTTGGACCATCTCCTCACTCACTAGGGAGTCATAAACCTCGTGAAGAACCTCTTGCAGGTCAGGATTGTCAATGTCAGGCTTATTCACTTGGGCCAAGAGATGCACAGGTTGCCGTTCTTGGTGGCGGCTATGCTCTTCTGCTCTGCATGTCTTGAAGTGGTTGCCAATGTACAAGTAGATGAACACGCGTTGTCCTTGGTGACTTTGTACCTCAACCTCGATCCTTGATGAAAGTGTGAATATTGCTGGGACAGCACCATTCGTCAGGTCCCTCTGAGGTTGACCTCTGAGCAGGACAGCGCTCTGAATGGCCTCCCTGAAATCCTTCTCTTGAGAGCGTTTCCACAGACACTAGAGTAAAGTTGTCGTCCCTCACAACTTGTTGTGGGGTCCCTCCCTGTCTCCCTCTTGATCGCAATGCGCCGCTTCCGTTGGTGGTTGTTAGGATCTGACGGGAACTCGAAGCCAGTCCTTTCAGTGCTCGGCATCTTGACCAACGCTTTTGATCCGCAAACTCAGCTTTAATTTTGTTCATGCTTGGCTGTTGCTCAGCATGGTCAGCTGATGACTAGCACCACCTGCCAAAACATTTAAGTGAGCACCCCTCATTGCAGATACCTATGAGGTGTGTGTAAGGCAGTACCGGAACCTGCAGTCCTGGCACATGTCTGTGGTGCCACAGACAGGGTCTTAGAGTATTGTAATACAAGTATTGCGATACCGTATTGTTGGTTGAAGTATTGATGTTGGTATTGTAATGAAAAAAAGGCTCAAGATATTGTATTGCATTGAAAAACATTTCAATCCATTTTCAATATTTTTTTAAGTTTCCCGCCAAAAACAAACATTGTGCAGCAATGCAAAACAAAACAGCTTAGGGGAGGAATGCGGGTAAATTGATTGGCTGCACATCATTCAGTTGTAGCTTGCAAAGAAAGTGAGCTGCCATTTTTCAATGGCTTCTGATTTTTCCACTGAAGTTAGGTTAAGTTAGGCTTCCTGACTGTGTGTTGTACATATTCTGCAATACTTTGGGCAGAAAGTATTGAAATTGCATTAAATACTTTTTTGGGAAAGTATTGAATATTGTATTGCAAAACTTTTGGCAGAAAGTATTGAGTATTGTATTAAATACTTTTTTGGGAAGGTATTGAGTGTTGTATTACAATACCAAAGAAAATGTATTGTCCAAGACCCTGGCCACACAGGACCTCAGGTTGTCCCTGCTGCAGGCATAGAGAGGACTCAGAAGTTGGTACCTTTATTGTCACTTTCAGGTGATGATAATAGAGTCAAGGGGAGTTTTGAAACAAATAGAGCAGGCAGCACAAAGATTAGAGAAATTGATGTGCGCATACTTCAACGACGATGGTTTCTTTCTGTTCTGGAAAAAGTTGGGGCTAAAATTTTGTGTGCTAGTCTAAAAGAGATAAACCCTGAAGTCCTTAACTAAGGATTTTACGGAAATTTAGAGACTGTCTCAAAAAGTACGTGATCGTTACCTTGAAGTGCCCGATTGTCACATCACATTCGCAGGGAAGAATTACTTTTTGCTCATTGCACTCGACCAGTTATCAGCGGGAATGAAGCTGACAGCAGTCTCAGAGGTAAAGTGTGTGGTGCGCCCGCATGCGCACATATGTAGAGAGAGTGAAATGGTTGATGTTCTCTGTTATTTCTAGCGTGATTTCTATCATCATCTCTATCATCATCGTGTAGTTTTAGTTCCATGTTCTAAGCTTCGTGTTGACCTTCTGCTCAATCTTATGTACATGTACCAGTTGTGACCCTAGTGTGATAAGAATTTCTGGCTGGATCGTTCTGGTGAACCAGCTGGATTGGGCTCATGTGTACTCTGGTCGAGTACCTTTCGGATAGTACTTAAGCCAGAGAACGCCTCATCCTCACCAGTCACTCGTGCACCGACTCTTGAAGCGGCAGCAATGTCT
>JAAUXU010048888.1_pt1 | contig 24494 bp, 26 predicted proteins | sample 7278151 | NCBI WGS metagenome assembly JAAUXU01 (sample SAMN14350113, study PRJNA611818) | marine sediment metagenome | isolation source: surface marine sediment (1.8m) | place: French Polynesia: Moorea | collected 2018-08 | reverse complement strand
TTAGTGAGTCCCACATACATTTAATTGTCATTTTAAGTCACACTGCTCAGGTCAGGGGTGTTTTCCTCCTGAATGGAGGTCAGGATCTTTCCAACCATCAGAGGAGTTGGGGAGCAACGAAAAGCGTGGCCAGGCCCACTGGGGGAAGGAATGCTCCATACCTGGAAGGTTGTTCCAGCTATGGAGCGTTCGAAGTCAAGGATGTAGCAGATACCTTTGCATCACCGAGCCTTGTCTCTCCAGATCTTATCATCGGCGGCGAAATACATGCCATCGTTCATGACACAAACGTGTACACAGCCGAAACAGCTGCCGCCTCGTGAACTTGGGAAGCTAGAGTCACCAAGTGTACCTTGACGACACCTTTTGCAGACAAATGGAAGTGCTGCGCCAGGACAACTGGACCTCGCAGGTGACGGACCGCTTGAAGCAGTTCGAGAACACCTTGCTCGTAGCTCTCAAGGAGCAGGGGTGGGACGGCAAAGAGGATGAGGAGATCGTGCATTGGACCTTCACCGGGGCGCTCTTCTACTCCATCACGGTCATCACGACAATAGGTAAGCGACGCAATTGCGAAAACAAGGGCGCAAAAAGGCCTGGATGGACTGGGCCCCGCAAGTTCCAGCAGACTATAATTCTTAAGAGCGTTTAGGGAGACGACACGAGGAAGTGTCAAGGAGGCTTAATCAATTGCTTTCGAACTGCTTAGCATTACCTGGGGGGTGGAAATGTATTTGTCGCATTGGACTATTGTTGCTGGCACACCCAAAGCAGTGGGAACTTTTTCTTTTTCCTTACTTCCCGCGTTCTGCGTCAGGTGATGGCACAGTCGTCTCACTATATGTAGCTGCTTTGTCATGCTGCATGATGCTCCGCAGACTCTCTCTTTCGACGTCTGCTCCCAAGCTCTTTTTCAGCTTGAAAAAGAACTACGAAAAGGTGGTCCTGCCTGTGTTGCAAGTCAAGGATGGAGAAGAAAATTTGCTCAAAATGAAAACCATGAGCTGGCGACTAGAGATCTCTGTACAATTCCCAATGCTGCACTGCTGCAGAGGTGTGCTGTGACCACTCAGGGTGCTTTTGGCAAGATTGCACAAGTAATGCAATATCAGTGCAACCTGACAAGTTCAGGTTATTCTTGAACAGTCCGGGTTGGTGTTGACCTCTTGTTTGCCAATTGACTCTGACACAGTCAACAGATAGATAATTTTGAGGTTTTATAACCACGAAACTATTTTTAGCTTTCTTTACTTTTTACACACTTAATGACAGCTGACAGCGTCACCTTCAACTCGGTGTTCAAAAACGAAACATTGGCCAGGTAACGCAAAGGGATGAAGCAAAATGTGTGAGCCAGCATTGGCGAAACGAATCACCCTCACAGACCTGCGAAGCTTTAAAATTTTAGCAACTTTCTCAAAATCCACTTGCAAAATTAAATGGGACAAAGTGATTTTGAAGCATTTGCCATCGAGCACATTGGAAATCTGTAAAATCCCATGAGTGTTCTGCCGTCTCAGTCAACGTTCTGGCTTTCGGCTCCACTGTGAGTGCGATATCTCTATTGGCATTCATATGACTTTCATGGACTAGGTGATAAGATACGTCTTTAAGCTGATTGATTTCATCAGTCGTCTGGTATGAAGCCACTGTACAGTGTACATAGCCACTACTCCGTACAGAGTGGCCGACAATTCCTGTCGTACAATTGGCTTCAATTGTTTACACCTTTCTCCGACGTCCCTGGTTGCGTTTACCTCGCAAAGTCCTTTTTTGGACACCTCTGTCCTTGCACCTCAACCTGTCAGCTTTTCTTTGCTACAATAGCAATGTGAAATGAATTGAGGCAGAAAGACTTTCCATCCAACATATTCATGAAGCCGAGAAAAGAAGTATCTTTCCTCTCTTCTTACAGGTTACGGTCACATCGCTCCCAAAACGGCGGTGGCCAAAATCGTCACGATCTTTTATGCGATTCTTGGCATTCCCCTGACCGTCCTCTGTTGGTCAAACATCGGGGATGCCATGGCCAACGCGTTCAGGTAATCGCCTATGAAGGAGGGCGAGAAAGAAGGACGGAAAATTGCAGCTATATATGCAGACAGACAGACATTTTCAAGAGTGAGTGCGGGAGACATTAGTAAACAGGGCTGCCACCTCGTACGAGATGCCAGCGAAGAAGCAGTAGATGTGACTACTCTCGGCCTGTCCTGTCTACGATGTGCAGCACACAGTAGCCGAAATGCTTGTTTACGTGCAACCGACTTGACTTTATTTCGTTCTGCGTTGTTTCCACGGCCAGACTTCTCATGTCTTCAAATCAGTTGACTTGATTTGACTTGTCTCACTTACTTTGCTTCATTTTCACGGCCATTAACTTCTCAGGTCTTTATCTCACTCGACTGTTGACATGGGCGAAATGTTGCTGTCTAAAAAGAGTTGGGCTCGACTTTTCAGGCGGTTTCGTCTGGCGCCTCCACAATTCGGGTCAGTGGACTCGACTCAGTGAGATCAGCACATTGATACGTATAAGGGGTCGGTGACAGAATCGCCTGAAAATTCTGGCCCCCCTGACAGAGAAGTGGGATCTGGTGTACACGAGTTGGTCCTTACGCCATTCTCCTCCGGGTCTCAGAACGAGCTATTCACATTTCACTCTACATTGTGGGTTCTGTCTCATTTATGCTATTGACTGGCGTTTCCACTTTCGCAGGTTCTGCTACTGGCGCATATTTTGCTATCTCTGCACCAAGAAGCCAAAGAAGCGCCGGCGGAGACATCTCAGCAGACACAGAGCGTAAGAGTCAAGCGTGAGCTGAGCGTTGTCATGTCCATAATTCATGTAAGTGCGCATCGGCGCGTGTGTGATCTGATGCAAGTCGAGCATGAGGGCGACGGGCGGCAGCGGCAGCAATAGCATGATTATCCTCTTTGAAGTCACTGTCACTGGAGCTCGTCAGATCTCCCCCAAAATTAGGAGTAGTTTCTTCTTCACCAGACCTTAAAAGAGTTGATCAATCAAGTGCATGCTGCCTTCCTCAGTGTGCTTCTGACTGACAAGCTGCGTAAGGACTGGAGGGCAAAAAACGTACAGGCACAGGGGGAAGGGGGAAGTAGCTGATATGCATTCAGGGCTGTGCTTGGCAATGCCCTGCTAAATAGGCCCCAGGAGCTGTTACTAGACTGAGGCGAAAAAGGTGGACTCTGCCGTCGCCGTCTCATGTTCATCAGGGACCAGATGTCCACTGCCAAGTCCACTGCATGCGCTGGAGACATTGGCGGAGATCAGGCCCTCAGCAGGCTTGGGGATGCGTGTGTTGACGGGGACAACGCTGGGCACAAATGTAGGCCAGCGCTTGTCCTGGCCGGACAGGTCCAGCAAATAAATACCTGGCCGATTTGTGTGAACCGGGTCAATCTTAGCTCATTCTTGCAAGTCTCGTAAGCTGAACAAGGTTGACACTAAATCTCAAATCTCTTTCACTTTGAAATGAGTACAACTTCAACCTTAGTCCATCAATTTAGTGCAACATGAGATGAACATAGTTCCAACCTTCCAGTTTTCGTATAAGATTCTTATTCCACGTGGCCGCCGCATGCGCAGACAATATGGCAAAATCGGTTCTGGGCCATCGTGAAGCTCTGTCTCAACACTTCAGCGGATGTCGTCCCCGGTCGTCCCCTGGGAGGGGTCTGAGAGCATCCACGATACCTGTGGTGCTTCTGGCCAGCTGTCTGCTCCGACATACTCCAAATGTCAAAGTCCATGACATTTAGGTCCGGAGACAAAGAAGGCCAAGACTTCTTGGTGATATATTCAGACAGATTCTTTTTCGTACTAGGCCTGCACCGTCTAGCAGGTGTGGACAAGTGCATTGTCCTGTTGGAAGAGGGAGGGCCTTGCAGAGTAAGTCCTGTTGAGCCAAGGCTTGACCTTTTGTCCTTTTTGACTGGTGCTCAGACTGGACTAACGACGAACTGTCCAAATACCATTGAACTATGACCGTCAACTCAAAAAAAAAAAATAAGTAGATCATCCTACTGTACAATCCCACTTAAGTGTTAATCCGGGATAATTCCTCGGCCCTTTTCCCAGTAAAGTAAAACTAGTCGCTTTAATGGGAGAAATGTCAGCATTAGAGTTTGGTTAAGTGTGAAAAGTTTTTTGATGGTATCGTTTCCTGCTTAGATTTCTAAACTCCTTCACGCACAAACTTAACTTTTCACCATGAGTGCACTTGGACGTCAAAAAAGGTGCGCACGCAGTCAGGCATGAAAATCCACCAAGCAGGCGGGGCTCAACGTCATTCTCTTTTCACCCACAAGTCAGCATTTCACAAAAGAGTAAAAGGCTGGTTTGTTACTATTTGTGTAGTAACTAGAGTTTGGGCCTCTATGGTGAGTGAATCATGTGTGGACTGCATGTGCGTATCTACGTAGAGCACGAAAAATATGACAATATGGACAGGGTTGGTCGAAAGTTCGCAGGTCGACCTTTCCGTGTTAATTTCTCAAAATGTTACTAATTTTAAATGTCCCGCATTTTTTCTCCAACACTTCAGCAAAAAATGTAAACAAAATTTTTCATGTCAGTTCATCATGAACAACTATAAAGTCCTTCACAACCTTGCGCCTTTGCACATCGAATACCGTAATTAGGACTGTCATGCAACCATTTAAGGTGGGCTGCAACTTCATCACTGGCATGCTTTGAAAACACAGGAAAACTAGCGGCACTGAGGATTGTTCAGGGTCAGGCCATCCATGCTCCAAAAGAATTCTGAACGTGATCAAATTTATCGAGGAAACGATCTGCTGCAAGGCATGGTGTTGGCAATTTGACTTGGCCAAGGAGCACTTGATGGGATAAATGACAGCGTGGACTTGGTTGAGGCAGGACTTGAGGGTCCCATTACAACATCTCTGTCAAGTCCTTTCTGAAGCCACAAAGAAGAAAAGGAAGCTCTGATACGCTGCTGACAGCACGATGCTGAATCCATTTTTTTCCAATTTTTATTTACTGTTCAGGCTAAGTTCAGCCAGCAAAATGATTGTGTTCTTTTGTCCGCCTTCAGCTCCTTTCCCATGGAAATCAAATGGCAGAAACCTACTGGAATCTTGGTGTAGAGTGCCATCAGCAGGGAGTCAAAGTCACCCTTGGTGTTCCTCGAACCAGGCATCAAGATCAACTCCAAGCACTACATCTTGGAGATTCTCAGGGAAGGTCTTTGGCAGTGGGTTCAGCCTGAGTTCGGCCAAGGCAATTGTATGTAATACGGTTTTTCTGTCTTATTTATAAGCTGATTTATTAATAACTTTACCTGTCTGAGAACTTATGGCCAACCTTGTGCACGCCAGGCTATTGAGGCAAAGCCCAAGAGCAACCCTGAGGTCATGAGTTCAGCACACTTTTTGTGGAAGTGGAATCGGCAGAGCTGCCTTTGTGAAAAAATTGAGTGAATAAGGAACTCCCATTCGAAGTTGAAGTTAACTTTTCACATTTAGGTAATAACATTCGGGAATCATTTGTCTTGTAAGAACGAAGCATTGTGATGAAGTGGTGACCACCATCCCAGTCACTAAATTTGATGGGAAAAATCACCTAAATTAATGAAAAGATGATCGAATTGTGTCAACATGTTGGCAACCCTGTCCCACGTGTGTTTCCTAATATCATCACTCCCCTCTTCCTCTCCTTGTTGCTGTCGCTGTGTCTTTGTCTGACAGACGAGATAACAACATTGCATTTGTGCCAGTGCCAGCGTGCAGCGATGCACATCCATTCGGTAGGTGGCCACTCCGGTGTCATGCCATAACAAAACAATTTGACAGATCGGAATGGAGCAGAAAGCTTAATGTCGTCGCATCCTTCAGTTTGTGCACAACAAATGTTGTGAGTAGAAAGCAGGCATTGGCACAGGGATGCCAATTGGGACAGGTTGACACTGAATGAATGACTGTTGAGTATGCCCATACATGAAGTGATTTAACTCATAGGGGAGCTTGACTTTGTCCAGTTCCTTGATCTTGAGATGAACTCAGGTATTATTTCCAAGTTAGTTCATGGGAATGAGGCAGGAATACCATTCCTGTCTCGGAGCAGCTCTTAATAACCAGCGACGTAGAGTCGACATTCGATTTCGCAGACAGTTTTTCTAACTAGCCAGTAACATATCCTAAGACTGAAAAAAGTCAATCGAGCACGTTCGACTTTGCCAAGTCTTTTGCACATGGTAGACATACTTTTTGTTCGAGAGACACCTTCAAATTGAAGGTGAATGCAACGTTCAAAAAGGGCTAAAGTTGCAGCGAGCTTTTCCTTGTGCAATGTTCAAAGGCTACGATTCAATTTTGGAAGCTGTTCGACTTTGCAAGCTTTCTCTCCTGCACCAAACAAATTGACACAATCACATGATTGTAGAGGTCTCCTTGTAGAATTGAGACCGAGGCTTCAGTGTCCTTACGCAAAATTCTTGGGAAAAATTACTGCCCTGCAGCAGTCACTTTGCAGCTGAAATTAGCAATTTTCATTAACATTTTCTTGGCATTTTCGAACTGTGTCCGTCACACCATGCCCTCGGACGAGCAGAAGAGGACCGCCATCCTGGTCGCACTTTGTCCTCGATCTCAAACTAGTGTCTTTGTAAAATTCTTCGACAGTGACACGTCTCGTCCCGCTGTCTGTCGGCTTGCCAAGAAGTTCAAGGAGGATAAGAGGACCTTCTGCTTCAACGAAGAAGCATGGTCGGAGGCTCCGACACAAGAGGACGGGCGTTTTTCTGGTACATCTTCGACTTGGCCTACTTCTTCTAGGTGTCGCACAACAGTATGTGGACTGTCATCATCCTACTTGAGCAAGAGGATCTTAAGTTGAAGATTCGCCAGCTACTGACCATGGGACAAAAGAACAAGAGACTGGAAAGGTCGAAGGTCCTCCTGAAAACAATGAAGAATAGCTTGGTTAAGCTTATCGTTTTCTCAGATGAATGATCTCCAGGATGTGACCAAGGAAGTAAACAAGGACAAGTCGGGCTCCACCGTCATTACCTGGATGAAAGAAGAGGTGAGAGGTCCTCATTTGTGTCACAGCATCAGCCCACACTTCGCTTCCTGTCTAAGCATTCTTGTGTGATGAACTTGGGAAGAATGGATTCTAGTCAAAGGAGAAATGGCCACCGTCATCACCAGACCTACATCCACCTGACCAAGTCTGTGGAGAGGGATGTCAACAGGACTCATTGCAGCCTCTTAAAGATGCCGTCAGGTCACGCCCGGAGGAGGACTTGGTGCACAAAGGAGGCAGCTACTTTGAATAAAAGGTTTCACCACGGCACTTTTAAAGTTAACCTCTGCAACTTTTCAAACAGTTTTTAAGGAGGTAATTTTCACTGCGCTCTCAGCCTCAACTATACAGGATAGCCCTGTGCGGAACACGCGCACTGCAGCCGCTGGTAGAGCCCTCAAGAAAACTTGTGAATTTACGGAGCAGCCTTCACCAATCTGGATGTGTTCTTGAGCCGTAAAGGCCAAAGTGCATGATTGCCTGTCTGGCCGCGAGACCTCACAAGCGGGAAGAAATCGGTTTTGGCCTTGGCAGAAATGGTGAAGTAGCACGTCCCTGGGCTGTACAAGACCTTCCCCACCACCAGGCAAGAGAAAAGTTTTTTGTTGAGAGAAAAAGAGGCCTTTTTTCTCTTTTGGCATGAGCGGCGAATTCCACCTTTTTCTCTCTCTCCGCGCTTCTTAACGCACGATTGGCGAAGGACGATTTTAGATCCCATCTTCTTTCTCGGTCTTATTTTCTTCTCTTATATCTTTCATCTCTCATATTCGATGCTCATCTCTTGGCCAACCAAGGACGAGAGGACAGACCTTTTTCCAAGTTCATAAGGAATACAAGGCCTGACCCGTAATTGTCAAGCACCGTTGTAAGCCTTGCTATCAAGTTAAGGAGAAAAAGAGAAAAACCCTTGAAATTGGAGCTTTTGTCCAGCCTTCCGTGAGATGGTCTTAGTAACTCTGTTTTGCTTCTGAGGAGAGAGTTGACGTTCTTCTTCAAGTTTTTTCTACTTAAGATTGTTTGGAGAAAAAACTAATATCTCTACTGTCCAGTATTCTACGTTGAAACGGCTAATTCCATTCAATCTATGCGTAACCAAAACACTGAATAGATCGTTAAGCTGTATGCACACGAATACTGCGTCAGCAGGTCCTTAGGATGCTTTCATTAAGATTATCTTTCAATTTCATGAAAAATATCTTTTTTTGCATATCATGGTAAACATACGACTTGCATGTGGTAGTGGATTCTCCATATAAGGTATCCCGTTAAAAGATCGAAATCCTAGAGTCCCGATCCCTAATGCTCATTTTCCTTTAGAAATATTCCCAATATAAAGTCGACATCTTCCGTCATCTGGCCCTGAGACAAGTAAAAACTCAAGAGTGAAACTCTAGAAGAGATCTTTTCATTCCACGTTGGAAAAAAAGCCAATCAACAAGAAGAGTCTGCCAGGGTGAAGTGCCAAAATTGTTGCAGAGAAACCCGAGGTCCTGAGGATATCCAAGAAAGGCCTACAAATCTACGGTGTTGACTTCAGTAGAGCCCTGTTCCTTTGAGAAAGACGTGGAAAAGGCTCTAAATAGCAATCTCAAGCAGTCAACTGTGGACAAAGTCGTTGGAACGTCCCAATAAACTCTGTTTTCAGCGGTTTATAGTTCTAATTTGAAGGTTTCCAATAAAAGGTCCTTTTTCTTACAAGGCCGGAGTTTGTCTGGTCCACATTGTAAAGACTGTGGCAGTTTGAGCAAATCGGGCAGAAAACGAGAGAAGAAAACGTGCAAAAGGCCAGACAAAACACGACAAATCCTCGTCTTTCAGACCTGCATCACATCATCCCGTGTGACTCGGGATTCCCCGGGACCCCGGGACTCCTGCCAGTACAATGTGACGAAGCGTGCAGTGTCGGGCAACTAAAGGCCACTGATATTTTAAAAAATGCTTTCAGCATGTCCATGAGACAGCCATCAGTTCGCAGCCACTCGCTCCAGCGGTCGCAGCGCACCAGCCAAAGGTCAGACGACACAGTGAGATCGGACGTCAGCACGCTGTCCTACTCACTGACTGAGCCAGAAAGGTCAGGATGACTTTTTCTCTCAGGAGCAACAAAAACAAAAAGCCTTTGAAAGTCCTGTAATCAGCTGTACTGCATACTCATACTACACTGCACTACTGCTCGTATATGAGCAGATGCACACGTTATGCAACATCACTACTAACCATTTTCGTTGTCAAGGAATGTGCAACTTACTGAAAAACAGTTTTCACCCCTTTAAATGCACTGACATCGATCTGCCTTAAAAGCTGTGTAACAAGGACTTGCACAAGCATTAGAGGCTCATCGACTTACCTTCGCTCTGGTCCATGGACTCCACCAGCTCTGCTGTGACAGCATGGAAGAGCGATGTTGCTTTAACTATGAATGAGGTTAATCGATTTTTAATACTGATATTGCGAGATCTCTAATTCAGTCTCAACTGCAGTAATACCTGTACCAGATGACTGACATTTGACCCTAGTGAAAAATGTGACAAAAAAGCCAAAAATCACAAATGCGCTGTCAGTGAGCATCACTTCACTTGGACCCAATTAGGTCTAATCTTCACGTGGGTCCTGGATAATCCAGGACGTAGATTCCCAAGAGGTTTGCACTTGAAAAAAGCAAAGAAACAGCTGCCAGAGCTTACTTTGTGCTTGACTTTTGGCTTTTGACTTCCTTGGCCCTTGCACCCAATGGGGCCACGAAGATGCCTTTAAAAATCTGAGTTGACTGTGTTTGCTTGTTCTGCGCTGTCCCTATGCTCTGCAATACCCACATGCTTCGTGGAGTCCTCAGTCTCTACGCCGTACCTGTTCTCCATGTCATTGCGTCACTCCACACCATCCCCGTGCTCTGCGCTGTCCCCACATTTCATGCTGTTCCTATGTTCCTCGCTGTCTGCGTGCTCGGCACCATTTATGCACTCCGCACAGTCCATGCTGCGTGTGCAGTCCACGTACAATTCTGCCATGAAGTCATCGCAGAGCATTATCTTTTTTGTTTCGGAAGAGGACAATGCACCGATCAGTGCTAAATTTCTTAAGAAGCTGGTGCTAGAACAGTGCTGTGACACAGCTGATGGTGATTGACTTTTGGCTTTTTGGCTCTCTTGGCACTCACTATTGGTGAGGCAAAGAAGTTTGCATTTGATTGCATTTGATTGTACTTGCTTTTTGTAATCAGGACTCCTTAAACAAGTCGTTGGCAAAAATGATCTCTGTTCCGGACCATAACAAATGGGGGCCCAACAAATCTGCTTCCCATCACGCTGAATCAGAGTATATTCGGTCCTATGGGTATATGTCTTGCTGTTGTCATGTGCATAACCTACAAAAAATCAAGTTTTTCTTTATATCGAGATTTGACATTGGGATTTGTTTGTGCATTAAATTGGTGCGCACCCAAATAAACTGTAAACATGGTCAAAAATTACGAACTACATACCACAGGTTAGGTTAGCTGCACATGCTTTGGTGGTCAAGCAGCCATTTTGGTGCGTTGACAGCCACTAAGGTGGAAACCTCCTTGTTCACACTAAACTCTACCCCATTTATGACTTGCCACCTACGATTCCTCTTAAAACGTAGTCTAAGGTTGTCCCCTAAATAGTAAAATTACCAAATAAACCTCAAGCGCCAACGTTCTCACCTACAATCTCGAAGTGTACCAGCAACTAACAACCGCCTTAAAGTCATGAAATCCGACAAAAAATGCTATTTTGGAGGTTGCTGACTACTGAAGGCCGTCATTGAGGTCGAGAGTGGCCCTTTTTTCAAGGAGCCTTTAAATGACTTCAGTTAAAAAGCGACACTCGTAATTAAACACGTACTGAGTTATTGAAAAGTCATGCACGGGCTCAGAACGTGCGACGCCCTGTGCGTATGCAGAGGGTGAGTAAAAAGTCAGAGAATTTAAGTTGCGGTAGATTAGTGCAGTCTAAAGAGAACATCTCGTCTCATTCAGATTTTTTGAGGACACCAGCAACAATGCTGCCACCAACGACCGCGACACGATCACTGCTAATAACGCTAGCAGCGTCGGCATCATCAGAAAGAACAGCGCCAAGCGACCGCAGGACCTCGATCTATCCTCTGCTACGTCGGCGGGGACGACCACGATGGTGGCGGCACAGGGGACAGCAGCGGCGAACCCGTCGTCGTCGCCCACTACGGCTCCTCTGGCACCGCCTCCAGAGAAAAAAGTATCGGCGGCGGCGCGGATGGCCCGAGGATTGGCCCTCGGGCTGAAGCGGAGAACTGGCGGCGATCAAGGGTCGCAGAACAGCAATCCGTCAGGAGCGTTGTCACCATCGACGACGACAACGACTGGTGCAGCGACAGCGGCAGCAACGACGCCGCCGACATTTGCCGCCAAAGCGACTGATTCGAGCCCCTCCACGCCAATGTCTCCAACTGGAGCCCCGCCGTCAAGCAGCATCGTGCTGCAGGGGAGAGGAGCCACTAGTACGTTATGTGGTACCTTGGGGTCGTTCATACAGAGTTGTTACAAGTTCAGGGTGATCTATGCAGAGCGATCATGCGGGGTAATCAGGATGTTTTAAGCCGTCGGCGCAAACACTGAACATTGTAGTACCGATTATTGCTTCCAGTGCTGTTGAACAAAGCACAGTCGTTTGTACTTGCGCAATCCAAGCTCTGTTTTATTTCAAGAGCAGTTTTGTTAGTGTTCGAGGCTTTTGGTGAAAGATTGGAGCCATTGCATGGCCCATCTGATAAAGCAACCATATGGACTTCTTATACCTTTACCAAGTCGAAAAAAATGTTAAGACAACCCAACTGCCCTAAATGTCCTTCATAAGCCTTTGTGTTCTACGCACTTGCCCCGTTTGCCAGGCTCAGTGCGCCATATGAGCATGCCTCCTCACATGCGACTGCACCGAGTGCCGGAGGACGACTGGATGGACGACTATTACGACGACTACCTAAGCGACGACGACGTCGACCACTACTCCAGAAAGTCCGTCCCCATCTGGCTGGCTCTCAGTCTCGTCGTCGCGTACATCGTCTGGGGGTCCTTCATATTCAGGGTAAGCTCTACCATCTCACTTCCAGGCAATTGCGGAGTGCTTTTTTGGAGGTGTAGGAGTGCGTGTACCACATGGCGTTGAAGGAGTGCATCCTGGATCACGCTCCATTTTCGGGTGTTAGCACTGAACTAAAGGAGCTTCAAAACTCCAACGTAATCACGTGTATCATAACAGACAGGAAAACGAAGCACAAGCACGCACAGCATTCGGCAGAGCACCAGCGCGAGAGCATGATCCTGTCAGGGAACAAATTAGTGATGTAGTCGATTTTTGAATGGTCGGATCGATCCGATAAGTTTGGTCTGGACCGACCTTTGCTTGGTCTTTCCAGTCTGGCCCGGGTTTGGCCCCAGTCCGAAAACTGACTACGTCACTACTGAAACAATCGATTTATTCGTTAAAGAACAGGAACCAAGTCTTTCTTTTTGGTAAGCAGGGCTCATTTCTTTTGGACGCGCCTGAATGTGTATTCAAAAAATTTCGGAGCGGGTAATTAGTTATCTGCTGTGCTTAATCCTAGGACTGGGAGGGTTGGAGCTTGCTGGACAGCGGCTACTTCTGCTTCATCACGTTGACGACGATTGGCTTCGGCGACCTGGTTCCGAACCAGCAAAGCTCTGACGGTAACGTGCGCATTGTCCTCTGCTCTCTCTACCTGCTCTTCGGCATCGCCATGATCGCCATGAGCTTCAACCTCGTCCAAGAGCAGGTCATCAGCAACGTCAAGGAACTCGGCAGACAACTTGGAATTCTCAAAGACGAAGACGAAGACGACGATTATTGAGGATGTTTTTTTTTTTTAAAAAAAAAAAAAGAGCTGTACCTTCTTAACATGTATTTTCACGCCTTTCAGGCCTAGCTTGAGTCATAAATGTCTGCTTGGGATCGTAACAGCAGGAAAAAAATATACTTCATTAAGGTCAGACGACAAAAGCATACAAACCATCGTTCTCGACGCTACTCGATGTTTTCAGGCCTTGTCTTGCACAGGCCTCTTTGCATCGCAGTGTAAAGCTGGAAAGCCCCCTCAGGTTCAGAATACCACAGTCAATTGTCATGCATCATGCAGTTGTTGACGCCAATGCAGCCGATGACTACCTTGTCGAACCTCCAGTTGAAAATAGGATGGAGTAGAGGCAAAAGGTCTTCTCCTTTAGAAAAGCTGGTCCATTCTAGAGCAAGAATGTCAGCATGTTGGTAATGCCTCAACATGATAATATTGTGCAAAAATAGTGTTAGTGGCAAAAGTACACTTTGTCCTCAAGGAAACTTCTTGTGCAGTTCGAATCGATCGGACTAAATCTTAAATGAGTCAGTCCCCTTCACACACGAACTAACTGCTACACTCACAACTTTCCCCAAGAGAAAGACGTCCCATAAGGAGACCTCGGAATTTTATGCGGGAACATAGGAAATGCTTAGACGCCAAAACCCTTTTCAGGGCTCGAAATCAAGAAATGGGACCGGCAACGAAAGTTTGGAGAAGACAAAAGTGCCATTTTTGCTAACGGAACTGCTGAAAATATTCACCTAAGACCCTGAGGTCTAACTAAAAGTGTAAACTAATCCGAAGTGGTAATCAGTCGATGTAACTATTCACTATAATACCCTTCTCCACTTAATTTGGAGAGGATCGTGATCAATCTTGAGTCGTGATTAATGCACCATCTCCCCTAGACCTCTACAGGTCTGTAGCCTCCCCTGGACTACAGAGTGAGCACAAATACTGAAACACTGTAAGACAGTCTGGGACTAATAAACCCTAATAATACTTCAGTACAATGCTTTAGCGACTTTTTTCCTATGCCAAACATTTTGAGGTAGCATCTACCTACGATGAGCATTTTTGGTGTTGTGCCCACCCAGTGTGGTGTTATTATTACTTCTCAACATTACTTTGAAAGGAGTTTTTAAAATATGTTATTATTTTACGCACATAATGTAGCGTCTGTATAAGGCTAGATAACAACTTGTGAGGCACTGCAATGGTTACATCAAGCTACATTTACTGTTATTACTGTTTAGCCGGTCGGAAATCTGGCTTGCCCCGGCGTCGTTGTTCAGATTCATTCTTTGTACTCCTAAACTTTCTTCCTCGTCCCCACTGCTGCAAAGCTTTTGTTTCAGCTCCTTGGTGACCAAGTGCGACACGTCGGTTTGCTGCTGCGAGGGCGTCAGCGGACAGATCTTGCCGGACAGGTACGAGGACATGACGTCGGCGTCCTCCTCTTGCCTTTGAGTGTCGTAGATGGACGGCGACCTGAACAGCGCGGAAGAGGATTCTTCTTTGAGCTTGTCCTTTCTAGACAGTGAGAGGGTCTTCCAGACTGGTCTGTCAACCTTATTGGACCTCATCCGTACAGAGCCAGTGACCGGAGTCTGGACGTTCGTGTCAACGGTCTTCAGCGGAGTTGCGCCTTTGCTGTGTTTGCTAGGTGATCCGAGGTTCCCAGGAGTGTTGCCTGTTGTTGGCGGACAAGGAGCCGGTCTTTTCTTCGACGGGGTGGAAAACGGCAGTCTACGGGGTGAGAGGGCGCCTTTTTTGGTCTTCTGCTGCTGCTCCTCCTCGGCCATCTTGTGCCTGGAGTTGTTGATCATGATCTGGCTGAGGCTCTCCCTGCGCATTTTAAGGATCTCGGGGCGCTTCATAGGCTCGCGCTTGGAGCTCTCCTTTCTCAGCGTGGACAAATCGCGCTTATGATGAGCGATGGTGCTCGAGATAGCGTCCACCCATTCTTCGCTGCCTTGACCTTCAGCAGAGTAGAGGATTAACTCCTCCTTCTTGCACGTCACTTTGAAAACTCCCTTGCCGACGACTGGCTCAACGCTGGCGTGCTTCAGGGGCATCAGGAAGTTGCATTCCAGCGCGTTCGTCTTGGGCAGATAGAGTTTCCCCGAGCCAGCGATCTTCACCTTGCAATACATGAGCATGTCAGAGAAGAGAACAAAGTACCTCGGATTGCCGGAGGTAGTGGCCGTCTTGGGCACTTTCATGAGATTGCCCTGCTTTACGAGCCGCCTGCCGGGAGTCAAAATCTTAGGGTAACAGCCAACCAAGCTTTTTTGGATGTCGAGCATCTTGAGCGCATTTTCATGCTCTCTTAGCTGCTCATTAATATGCCAAGCGACGGATTCTATCTGCCCGAGTGCCTCCTGGAGATTTGCTTTGTCTGGATGGCTGTCGGGAGTGTTCTTGATCACGTCTTCTATCAGGAGCTTGTACCTCGGGACCCGCTGGACAGGGGTGATTAGAAGCGCATTCAACTTGAGCTGGACCTCCGGACGAGTCTCTTGATCTGTAAGGAACGTTCTGAAGCCCCGATGTCGCTCACTCCAGCGCTCCACGAGGCGCGATGAGTTTTGAAATTCTTGCGCGTACGTGGAGTAGAACTTAAGGTAAGGCGCCAACTCAAGAAACACCCGACCAATTCTGTCCTTGGACGTCTCAAGAGCGGAAAGCAGTTCTCGGTTCACTTGGATGATGGAGGGCAAGTCGCCGAAGATGGACACAAAGTCAGATTGCGGCATCCACTGCTTTTCCTGCGAGAAAAGAAGAGACTATTATTTGCAAGACGCACATTGCCCAGGACATTAGAATATCACCTCGAGCGGCTTCATGAAGAACTCTCTGACAATCTCCAGGTGTCTGAGATAAGATCTCTCGCTCTTGATCAGCTCTTGCACAGCCTTCTCTCTTAAACCGCCAACGTCCCGCTCTTCGCCCTCCGCGGCGGCCTCGTCCAAGGCATGCAGGAGCTTTTTTCGACTTCGAGTCGTCAGCAGATTCCTCTGCGCGATGGCCGCCTCCAGCTCCCGAGACAGCGGGGCCATCCACGACGGAGTCGCCAGACCTGTACCCGGAGGAGACATCATCTTGGCCTGCCTGATCTTGACTCAACGTCTTCTTCCGTCTTCTATTTTGAATTTGAGGCTGGCCCTGGCAGGAAGCCGAAGCATTCAGGGGAGCCACAGATAAATAGGCATCAGCTCCAAAGTTAATCCCTCGCCCTCAGAAAGGAAAGGTTGCGTGCTGCGATAACGTAAAATCTATGGCTCCCCTGGTCAAGTAAATGTAGTGAAGACTGCTTTTGCTGCTTTTTTCTGCCTTGCGTTGACAAATAAACATGACGTGAAAAGCGATCTTTTGTACTGGGTTGGACTTGTCACACTACACCACATCGATGGACTTGGACTCGTCGTCCTCTTCGGGGGACCTCTCTTCTTACCTGGAGAGCAGGGTCTCTGGATTGGTCTTTTCGGGTCACTATGGCGAGCGCGTGTGGAACGAAGCGGCTTCTGGATTTAGGGACAGAGTATGCGTGGACGACAGCGAGGCCGACGCTGTCAAGGCACTCCGGGGTGTTGCTAGGAGAGCCAAGAGAATGAGGATCAAGTTGGCGGTTTTGGAGAGTAAGATGTTTACAATTCCTAAGTTTTGGTACCTCATTGACAAAATCCAAGTTGACATGTCCCGCATCGCTCGGCAGAAACCGAGGAGACGTGGTCGCTCTTGCTGGACTTCAGCTCTGACACCCCTAGACCTTTCGGCCGCTACTGGTTCTACGTGAGCAGCGCCAAGCTGGGAGCCGACGGCGTCGAATGGGACATCAGAGTTCTCAGGTGAAGGCATATGAACGTTGTACCGAGCACGTACATAGTTACAACAGTCACTTTTGTCGCTATGACAATAAAAGCAGCTTCATAGGACTTTCTAATCAGCTTTGTACATATATTGGCGACATACTAGGGCATTCATGTCCATGACATCCATCGCGGAGACGTTCTCACGTTTCTTTGTCCTTTCAAGGCCTTTCCTCGCTGGTGACGAACCAGTTCCCGTCAAATGTCCCCACTGCGGCAAGTCCCCGACGAATCCCAAGGCCAGCGACGAGCCCCTCTCGCTGACGGACGTGGCCAATGGGTTACAGAGGTCCTTCCGAGAGCTGGTGGACCCAGTGGAACTGGCGCGAGACGCGCGCGCTCTCTTCACATTGCAGAACCTGTGCAACATTTTCAGATTCATACTCGTGTTGACCATGGCCCTCGTATCGGGGGCGGCGGCATTACTGCCCAAGGCGTGGCAGCTGCTGAATCGTACCATCCACGAGCTCGCGTTTCTGGTGAAGCAGACAATGCCTTTGATGATAGCTTGCGTGGAAGCGCTTAACAAGACGGTGGGCGGCCTCTTTCTGCTCATCGCCATGATGTGGAGGGACGCGAAGAACCCGAGGCCGCAGCCACCCCAATCAGTCAAGGCTCTTACCCACGCAAAGATGCCGCCCCGGTACCCCTACTTAAAGGAACACGCGTCGCGTCCCATCTACCAAAGCAGGGTCGACTGAATAGTCAAGAGAATATGGAAAGAAAGGATACGTTTATTGACTTTCATACTGCTCCTTCACTAACCCGGTGTCTGCATAACGATGGCATTGTTTGTATGCAATGAGAGCCACTACTACATAGTACTGAAATCTCCTTAGTCACGTTGATATTGATATTTCAGAGTCACAGCCATTCAACGGAATTTGTGTGTACTTTTTTCTTCTTCAGACAAAGCTGACACTATAACCTCGCTGGGCTCCGCCCGCATCAGAATGTCTGCTACTGCTGCCGCCGCCACCACCGCCTCCTCCCGAGGGTCTGTGTCTCTGATGATACTGTTGATGATGATGATGCTGCGGCGGCGGCCTCGGGAGGTCGGCTTCGCTCGATGGCCTCGCCGTCATCATTGAAAGCCTTGGCTTGGGTGGCAACGGCGGCGGCTCACGACGGTGCAACAACATGGCGGGATCCACTTGCTGGGCGCTCCACCCGCTGTGGTAATGAGAGAGGGTCTCATACACTGCGTCGCTTGCCGTCGTCGGAGTCCGCGGCAACATTCTTCTCTGGTGGTGCGGGTGCATCATTCCCAGACTGAGTCTGGACTCGTTGCCCATGCTGATTGTGCTCTCATTGCCTACTCCAAAGAGCCTATCGGCCTCCAGCGCCGTGGGCAGGTAGCCGTCATGAGAAAAGGTGCTCTCGTTGGCCGCGTTGCGCATCAGGAAGCTGTCACGTCGACTCTGCTGCTGATGCTGGGGCGTGGGGAAGTGATGCAGGGAGTATGGCTGGGTGTACTCGTGCTCGCTGATGCGGCTGTAATAATCCAGGCTAGAGAGACGATCGTAGCTTGGATGGTGGCTGGGAAGAGGCAGTGGGGGAAAAACGTCTCTCCGGAGATGGTGATGGCCGATGGAAGTCCTTTGGAGGATGGGTTCACTCTGCCGATGAGTCAGAGGAGAGCGGGAATACGGATAGTTCTCCTTGTCCTAGAAAGTAACCCATTTATGACATTTATGAACACGAATGATTTAAGGATGTCAAGTCCTTTTTACCTGGCTCCTTTTGAGAAAGTCCGGCATCTCAAAGTTGATCTCCGTGCCTCTCTGGTCATCAAGGCGACCTCTCTGAGCTAACTTCAGACCCTCGTAAAGGTCTATGAGAGAAAAACAAGAAGATATTAAGAGTTATGAGCATGATGCCACACCATTAATGATATTTTGTACTAAGTGATTACCTTCGGTAACTCCTGCCGGCTTCTCGCTCTTTTGTACGTTAGATTTCGACTGTTGCTTCTTCGGGGGGATCTTTAATGGCGGCGGCATCGCCAGTTTCTCGTCGTCCGTCGCCACCGACGTGAGATACTGGAATAATAATAAATGTTCTGCACTGACTCCGAATCCTTGAGACACTTCATTCTCAGGCTACGACGGCCATCAGAGTGCAGTAGTACGTGTTTAAGTTGCGCTCACCCTTGAAGAGCCAATTTCCGATCCTCTCGAGCTGCTCGATCGCCACGACCTGGCGTCCTCTTGGCTGTCCTCGGCAACCACCAGCCTGGAGTTGTCGATGTCTGCTACTGTTGCCTCGAGATTGACGTCGCAGGTATCGCTACCGTCGTCTTTCCTCACGGTGACGGCATCTAATCGCCAGCCATACTGGGCCAGAATTGGGCCAAGGACGTCACGCGCCACCTTGGCAGGCTTGGCCTTCACTCCGATCGATTTCTTGGACGGCAACTCCAATCTGAAGAGCACGCGAGGCTCAACACGAACCTCGACGCAGCCAAGTGCGCTGCAGTCGGCAGATAGATCCATGGGGCGGTCCGCTCCTGCCGCAAACACATCGAACGACGTGAAGCGAAGTCCGCGTTTCTCAAGTAGGCGGGACACCATGGTCCGCACGGTCTCGCCCTTGCGCGTCTGCACCACGGTAGTGGCGCTGTCCGGTAGAATCACACGAGCCAATGTGCACGCTCCTCCAGCAGGTTCGACCTGCTGTTGGTGCTGATGCTGCAGCTGCTGCTCCTCTTCCTTAGACTTGGTGGTGGCCAAGAAGGAAGTGCGCTCCTTAGATTTTGAGCGATCCTTGCTGGCCTTCAGGTTTCCCCACGGCAGAAGACTCTTTCTGCGATTACTACTCTCCTCTTGCTTCTTGACTGCCGATATCTTTGAAGGATTATTGTTCTCGGCCAAGACGTGGTTGTCGTTGCTGTTGAGGTCGATGGAAAGGCCGTTGTCATGCACTGCCGCGTCGTCGGCGAAAGGAAGTGGCCGTCCGCTCATCTCAGCCACCATCGCTTCCTTGTAGAGGTCTGACTTGAGAAATCGGCTAAAGCTGTCGAACTTCATCAAGTTGTAGATCTGCTTCTGGGCAGCCGCAAACAGAGAAGGGGACGGGTTCGCCATGCCCTCCTGGAACCAGAGACAGATGTGTTACATTCAGTCAATTACTGCATTTTTCAGCCTGAAGACGAACTGATGACGCTCAACGACATCAACCTTGTCATAGACAAGATGGAGCACATCAAAGTGAGTAGTTGACCGACTACCGTAAGGGGGGGAAGAAGGATTGTTTGATGTTGCCACTCTTGAAGAAGAGAAGGGAGATGTGAATGCCAGTGGCCATGACGAGCCACATGACTGTGGAAAAAAGATACCAGCTGGCGAAGAAGAAGCATGAGTAAACAAGGCCGACCAGGAAGAAGATATTTTGTTTCGTCCATGATTGCACTGCTTTAGATCATTTCCACTGTGGCTCTACCGCGAAAGGTGATGATGGTAGCAAGAATTTTGCACCGGGTGAAGCACATCAAGGTCAACGTCTGAGTGCAGTGCCAAAGATCTCTTGTGCATCATGATGACACGGACTCTTTCCTGACCACGTGCATTCAGCACGTGCCCATCTTCAGGGAAGAGCTCGAGTATGTGCAAATCGGTCTGGACCGTTCACTCAGGAGTTGCTGCAGTGGTTCTAGAAGACTACTTCTCCTCGTTACATGAGCAACTGGCACAATCGAACATAGGGACGATGAAGACATTGGAACGTGTTTGACACGACGGTCCTGTCATCACGGAGGGGCCCACAAGCCAGATCCAAGAGACCGCAAGAATTGTTATCGTCGCCGTCGAGGCAGGAGATGATGACGGCTATCAGTAGTACTAATTGCACACTGAAGTGATGAGGGTGACGAAGCAGACCTGGGTGAACTTTTCGCGCCGTCATGTCTTTGTCATGCCTCACCTGCGCCGCTTGTCTCGCGTGAGAGTCGACATTGACAGGGTCCGAGGCCCCCTGGGACAGATGCTTCTCCATGATGTCGGCCGCCATCTCCTGTCGCTCCGCTTGATCGGTCAGTCGGCGATATTTCTCGCAAGAGATCCAGAACAGGATGTTTTCTGCGCTGAACTCCTTCTTCAGAAATTCCTGCAAGACAAGGATAGTTCTGCTTGTGCAAACTTTTAATTGGATTCGCCCCCTTCACTACGTGAGCAAGCACACAAAGGGGAACATTTTGGCATAAACATTGTTGCAAACTTTTTTTCTTCTCCTACTTTCATCCACGCAATCAGTATTGAATTGCGCGTTTAGTCGTGGAGGCAACAACATAACTGAGTCTTATCGACCGAACTCACTGTGCATGCCAAGTACACATTTCCTATCTTTGTACAGCGGGTGAAAGAGACATAAGTGGAAGAAGAAGAGACATACGCTATAATACTGTACTAACAATTGGAAATATAAGTGAAAGCAAAAGCTCTTCATGATGCGCGTACCGTGAACGTCTGCAGTCCAACTGGATCTGCCAAAAGTTTCTCGAAGTCGGTTGCCCACGCCCCAACCCTTCCAACGTCCACTCCTCGCTCTCCGCCAGAGCCGCCTCCGGCGCCGACGTCGCTGTTCTGAATCAGCGAGTCCCCGTCCCTGTCCTCCGTCACGATGGTCACGTCATTCTCCTGCAAGCACCAAGACATTTACTGAATAAGGCGCATCTCAATGTGTCACCTCAGCAGGAGTCCTGCTGCAAGTGAAAAATAAAAAAAAAAGAGAAAGAAAAATTGGCGTCACATCCTCTTCAGTCAGGAGAATTTCTTTTCTTCCGCATAAATTATTCTCCTTCGCCTGGGTCATATGCTAATGGGTCTCCAGCGCTTCAATAATCCGGTGGAAAATACCGAACCGCTGTTTGCCAGGAAGCAGGGGAGGGAGAAAGTGTCCGAGAGGAAGAAAATCGTCACCGTCGACCCGCCCTAAACCAAGAACACTGTCCAGAGGGCTACGGCTTTCCACACCGGATCACAGGAAGTATTGTTGACTGAAGTGATCAGGGCATCATTTTGCTGCAGTGGAGCCAATCCACAAACACCAACCTACTCAGTCCCATTTTGCTCTTCTGCAAATCAGTCTCATGCAGATGGAGAGGTTCCACTGTCACGAAATAGTACTGATCTTGTATGATAATATGGTCATTCATTTTTGAGGACGCTCAACAACTGGTAATGACCTAGGACGTGTCAAGTTGTGACTGAGACTGAAGTCACAGCATAACACATTGATCAGCCGCTTTTCCCGAGATTGCGTCTCATAAGAATCATCTGTTGCGTGTTTATTTGCGCAACTCGGTCAATGCTTAACGGTCCAATCGATAGCGTTCTCAGGCTTGAGCCAACAGACGCTACACGTGCACCAACTACGGCGAGATTGCGCACTTTGAGATGGAACGGTGGTGGCAACAGAGAAGAGCGACCAGACTGAGCAGAAAGAGAAGGAATTTCGACCTGTTTGGCGTTTGGAGCGGTCCACAAGGTGCCAAAGATGGCCATCGGGGGTAAAATGTCGGACTTTTTCGGACTTCACAGCCTCTGCGAACTGCGTGTCCGATGGCTCTTTCTTTCCTACACGGCCTTCGAGGTTATCCCAGATGTGCAGGTGCGTGTGCTTATGGCAGTCTCCCCTGCTGCCCTCCGCCATGCCCGTGACCGCCTTGATCGCGGCACCCTCGTCATACCCCTGACCACCTGGTTTTGCGTTTTCTAACTGAGATGTGGCTGACCTTGAATTAGCTGACTACAAAATTCAAAAAGTCATGGGTAAACATCGATTATGCCCTTGGGATGTCATTAGAGCGGCTCAGGGTCTTAATCCCCGAAAAATTGGCCGCTACGAGAGTTTTTACTCTTGCTGGCTTATCACTCACCAACTCCGCGACAGACATTTCACGTCCGCAAGCCATGGAGGAGATCCTTCGGCCACTGTGAGACAGAGATGGAGAGGATCTGACCTAATCCAACCTAGCCTAACCTCGACCCTCTCCGCGCTCAAGAATTAAATTCGCCACAGCTCATTTCCGGTTCCCCCTTTCTCCCAACGAGGCTTATTTACCGCACCAACGACATAAATTAGCATGCAAGGAGAATAACAATTAACTTGGGCCACTTTGCACCTAACATATTTCTGCCTCATTCTCCTAATTGTATGCATGTTTTTTATGTGTCAAGCAGCAAGGATCTTTCTTCCCCCCAGGGAAAAACGTTTTTGGTGCTGTATTTTTGGGGCACACGCTTCGATACCGCATTATGCGAGACTAATGACTGCGTCTAATCCTGTATCTCCTCAGATCAGGCCTGTCGTATATTATTATTCAGCCATAACATCAACGTGAGGCCTGGAATGATAAAAAAGCAGACTTATCTCTTCTTTTATTCTTCTGGCCGCCCGAGGATAAACGAGTCCGGCAGTTTGTTCTACTGAAAAGGTGGGCCCAATCAGACCGCCTCGGTGAGGCAACCTGATGCAGCCCTGCAAGTACAGTGGGAGGCAGGCTTAAGCAGCGTCCTTCCTTTTCAATGTCTGATCCCTGAATCCGTCGAAACTGATCATGGCTACGTTAGTGAATATTGGAAAAATGACCATGACTAAGCTTTGGACTGCCAAGAGGCACCCACAGCTGCTGACATCAGTACTGACGTTGACACGAGGAAGAGCGCGAGTCTTGGACAAGGCCTAGGCCTGATTGGCCCTCAGGAATGATCCGTTCAAGTACGTCAGCGTGGTCAAATGTCGAGTACGAAGGTCTGCCTCGGACGCTGATTGACGGATCACACTGTGCAAACACAGCGCGCAGTTCCAACAGCGTCTGCCCAATGCATGCACTTCGCCTCTCACTTGGAGCAGGAGATTTGACCCTCCTCTGGGGAATTTAGCAATCAGCTGGCTTCATTGCATAAAAAATTAGGCCAAGTCTCCGTTGCTCCTCGTCGTCGTCAGAAAACGTGACTCACTCCTCCAATTGCTCGCCCACCCTCCTCAGTCCAAAGTCCAATGTATCCGTCGGTCATATTACACAGCGCGGACTGCATGACGTTCTTGCAACGGTTGTTTTCTTTAGTCACCGGTATTGGATGCTCCATGCATGAGGCTTCATAATAACTGCCATGAATTAATTGGCCGCAACCTTGCACCACCAAACCTAAGCTAAGCTAACCTGACGTGACCCGAGCTACTGCAACTCATTGTGCTACACTAACTAGGTCTGTCCCAATAATGACTCACTGACGTCTTTCTTTACCTTTGTTCTGGCGTCGTCTCCACCGCCCACCTGGTCGATCCTGGAGCTGGAGAAGGACCTCTTGCTCAGGTGCTTGCGAAGGCTCGAACTCCGGCCCCATCCTCTGGAGTCACCATTCTGGAATGGAAAGAGAATCTGATGAGATCTGATGTCTTATTTTCTTTCATTCATTTCCCCCTAAAATGTGCCTGGTGCCCCAATGAGCCACGGATCCCTTGGTCCGAGGTAAAAAGATACCAAGATAAAGGCTCCATTAAGGCACTGACATCGAATGGTCGATTCATCTCTTTCTTTCTCCTGGGCCTCGGAGAAATGAACTTAGCCTGCATTATTGTATCACAGAGAGAAAGTGACGTGCGTGAAATAAGTAAAGTTGTTTCTTTAACAAAGCTTCTTATACAGGACGACGTGTGCACGGGGATGCTGCTCTGGTTACTACTACTACTACCACTGATGGTAC
>JAAUXU010122823.1_pt1 | contig 24500 bp, 30 predicted proteins | sample 7278151 | NCBI WGS metagenome assembly JAAUXU01 (sample SAMN14350113, study PRJNA611818) | marine sediment metagenome | isolation source: surface marine sediment (1.8m) | place: French Polynesia: Moorea | collected 2018-08 | reverse complement strand
TAGAGTAAGGTGAGGTAGAGTAAGGTGAGGTAGAGTAAGGTGAGGTAGAGTAAGGTGAGGTAGAGTAAGGTGAGGTAGAGTAAGGTGAGGTAGAGTAAGGTGAGGTGAGGTGAGGTGAGTCTGGCTGTCGTTCAATTGAGTTATCGTGCAAGATTTCTTTCAGACTGAGAAATCTTTAATGTCTATTCATTCCACCGTTGCTTTTTTCCCCCATTTGCAGGCGCGCTCGTGACTTGACTTTTGGAGATGCGATTCTTTGATGGATACGTCCAACAATGACGAAGTTGCGTGCTAGACAAATTTCTCCCAAAAGACGAATGAGTCTTGTTTCTTCACTGAAGAAAATTTTCCGTGGAAAACACGAGAAAAGTCATTCCTTCGATGAAGCAAGGAAGGAAGACGAGGCAGGACCCCACGTGAGCTTCGTGGTCTTAAGAGAACCGTTGGGGGTATTTTCTTTAACCTGCCAAAGCAGGAGAGAAATTCCACTATTCTGCTACACGAGAGCAATGCTTTACGTCCCATGCACAGTACATTAAAATTAATAAACGCCCTTTTCTCTCAGTCTCCTGCTGAGGCATCCGCAGAGGTTGCGAAATCTCCGCTTAATTAGCTGCCCCGCAAAGAGAGTAAAGTGGGTATCTCGTATGATGCTGGGACTTCTCCGCAGATGTCCACTCCTGGAAGGCCTGTGAAGGCCTTTCTTGGCTGATCATACGTCGTGCTTTCGAGGAAACACTTCCGCACAGGTTCTGAGTGAATGATTTAGGCAGTTCCATCCATCATCATTTATTGCCCCTTGTTAAGGCAAAAGTTTCTCTCTCTCGTCACGGGATATTTGCTCTATGTGTACAACTGTGTAAGTGAAATTGTTCCTGCAGCTCCTCGTTCGTGCACGCCCAGGTAAAACGCATCTTTCAGCGTCGCTTGATGGGCGCATTAGGCATCGTACTTAGACACATTAGTATGCGCCATAGCTGTTTCTTGCTCGCTGTTTTATTGTCACAGAAGAGAAAACGCTTGTAACGAATAAAACGGTGAAGTGCCACTAATGGCCTGGGTTATCATGACACCTGTGTACACCTTTTAGGCCTTCACTTCACGTGTTGAATAGATAAAAGCTGCTAAAGACATTCCTTTTCCTGCAATGCCGTGTAAGTTTCATTAATTGCCGGCTTCTCATTCCTACCCTTCTGTCTTTGTTCTCTCCGGAGGGGAATCAGTTTGGGGGGGGGGGACAATTGTCTTGTTCGCACTGAAAATAACGAGTGTGACACTACTGTAAAGTGCTGGATGTGTGCACAAGACTGGACCCGGACCTCATGATGGCACCATTTGTAACACCAGCATACTCACGGCGTACTGACTCTTCAGCCAGTATGTGCGTAAGAGCACACATTGTGCTGGCGGTAACAGTACTCTACGAGAGAAGCACGCAAACTTCCTCTAGCATATGAAGACGTTGTTCTTTCCTGCGTCGTTTTCAGCGTCTCCAGCACTTTTTCAACTTTTTCTGACGCTGAAATTTATCGCCTCGCATTTGTTATTGTACCGAGTTCGAATTTCATCTGCCACACATGGAAAATTCATCAAACGGAGCCAAGACACAGTTGTCTCCTGTTTCCTTACGTATTCGCTAATATATTACACACCTCCAGGAGTAAAGTACGGCACAGAACAGTGCACACATCGTATCGCTAGGTCGGACCTGGCCCATGTCGCTGTACCACGCGGTAACGGTATTCTGAGCTCACAGCAATGCGTGGGCAGATGTCTGCCTCTAAATAAACGTTTCACCTGCACTCAAATATGTGTTTAATCTGTTTACTGCCACTGCCTGCAGTACACATCGACGACGGCTCAATCAGGAGAAGAAGGAACGTTTAGACGTATCAACAATGGGGCCCCCTCTGACCATCATCAATATCGTCTTTTCAGCTCAGCGAGGAATTCCCTGAATTCCACATTATTGCCACACTGGCGTTTATACCGTGAAATATTTTCTCCTTTCTCCTCCTCTGGCTCCGGCTCCAGATGCCTTCACTGCCACCAATCTCACGGGAAATATAACGCACCTTCAGCTATGATTCTGCTGCCAGAGATTGACGAGTTTATTGCACGCAGTTGTACGTGATGTCTCCCTTGATTTTATTGAAGAAGTTTTATGGAAGAAGTGATAACTTTTATGAAGACGCATCTTATGTGCAAGTAATGGGGGCATTTAAAAGAAGCTTAGCAGTATCTGGCAGCAGATGAGATTTGGATCGATTAACCACACATATGCTCAATGAGCCGTGACCTATCTGGACGAGCTGTCAGAGCGAGCACGCTTCAAACATTTGCCTCTGGCCCCCAAAAGTCAACCGTCCTACGAGCAAGACCTATTGTCGCAATTTGACGCCGAACAAACAGATATTTTTGCAGCGATCAAAAGCCCGTTGCAGACGAGGGCATTTCGAGGCACCGTAGGTAAAGTTGTGACGTACTTACAGTACGTACATTTGCTGCATCGTTCCTCCAATTGTTACATTAGTGAGCGATCTGGAGCGTCAAAACACTGGCCCATCAAAAAGTGATTGATCTGCGCCAGCTTCTCTATGCTTCTCCCCCCCCCCCCGTCAAAAAAAACCTCCTCGATATTTTGCCCATAAAGCAGCCTGAATGGAGAAAAAGGGAGCAGCTTTGGCTGCTATTTTCTCCTTTGTCTGTTATGACAGCTCGAAAAGTTCCACTTTCCCCACGGATTTCGGGCCACACGTAGGAAAGAAAGAAAAGCTACGTCTACGTGGCTCTGGGCTAGTTAAAGTCAACAACTGGAAGTGCGCGATAAAAAGCGCGGAGAGAAGAGAAACAGCGGCAGCATTTCTCTATTTCTTCTCCAGGATTTGCCTCGGGAATGAAATGCTGCGAGTGATGCACACCTAAAGAGGGAGGGAAGGAGAAAGAGTTAATTGCAAGCACCAACAAAACAAGAATAACGTACGACGACATTTGCATAAGGGGGGGGGAGCAGATGATGCAGAAGCGTCCAGGCGTCGATTGTCACTGGTTTCGCCAGACAAGTGATGCCGGATCGTGCGAGCAGTGAAGAAGGTGTCCGAGGGTCGAGTCAGCCAGTCTCTCTACGATCCGCGCGACTTCGACGCGCAGGCTGCACATCTATGGGAGGGAATTGATCCCTTACTACAACTCCTCCCTCCTGCCCGCCTCTTGGGTCGTACGTGCTCTGTTTCGACAATGCGACACCACAGCTGTCTGTGGCAATGACGGCCATTAAATAATTAATCTCGATACGATAAAAGATGCACCAGTTGGCAGGACTTTTAAAAGTACCGCTCGTCGACTCGCGCGTTGTCAACGCCTCTCTGTCTCTCTCTTTTCTTTGCTGCTCTTGTCGTGCACGCATGAAAAATAATTAACTGTTCGTGGATTTGTGACCGAGGCCATTTATCTGTGTGACAGCCTCAACACACCTCGACGCTCGCATTTCTGCGAAAAGTCAAGAGCGAGAAAGGCTGAGAGTTTGTTGGACACCCCTCCCAGGAACGAGGCGGAGGAGGAGGCACGCTCGGAGAAGGAGACAATTGCTTTCCAGAAACAATAGCAATGCAACTTCTGCGTCCTCCCCTCGCCCGGCCGTCGGATGCGTGATTGTCCAGAGACTTTATGACAGACGACGAAAGAGACAAACGAAACTTTCCTCAAGTACCTTTCCAGTCCTCTTTCCTCATTGTGCGCCTCACGATAGGAAGAAAGGAGGTTTCGGCCGGGAAAAAGTTTGTTGATTATACGACCTCGACGTCACATGACAACTGAGGCAGCAAATGAAAACAGCCAAAATGAATTAAGAGTAGAGTACGTTTTTCCATGAGAGCTGAAAAAAAAGAAGAGAACACGCACCTGTACTCAGAAACCTTTTACTGCAGGACGACAAAAAAAAGGAGCGCAGGGATATCGTTTTAACAAATGTAGGCGCGTATCGACTGTGATGCTACGCGCACATTTTTCGAATTTTCCACCGATCTTCGGACAAGGCGAGGTAAGAAACGAATGCAGACCAAAATCAGCCGAGTCATCTGCATCAGGTCTGCGATTCCTTCCCGCCATATTCTTTTGCAGCTCGCAAAAAGAGAGAGACAGAGAGAAGAAACACGCAGAAGAGGGTGCAATAAAAGAAGACAGCAGCAGACAGAAAGTTTCTTTTCCAGAGAGAGCCAATATAAAGAAAAAGAAGCAATATAGCAGCAAAAGCAACGAACAGTAATATGTGTGTCCTACAGGCTAAGTTATTCGTTGGCGTCTCCACATTAGCATTTGCTGCTGTCTATTTATCCACCTAGCACATGCACGCCGCCCTCTCTCTCTCTCTCTCTCTCCTATTTTCAAGAGTGCGTTTATGTCTGCACTACATTAGTTTTGTAGAATGCTGTTGAGCTGCAGTACATACGACTTGTGAGTACATACTTGCACTGAACAAGCAATGAAAGAATCCTGCACTGTGAGTATAGCAATGGATTTTCGTCTGCCGCAACAATGAAGCATCACTTCCTCGAGGAGAATTTCGTCGCTCCCTTCTGATTGTCCCAGAACCGCTGTTAGGGCCACGTCGAGATTAGTAAAAAAATCAAGTAGCCGGCCGGTCACGTTGATGACGTATGGAGACAAATGGCGGGCACAATTTTCGCCACAACGATTGACCTTGTACCAGTAGTGATAATACTTGTATGTATACTACAGTTCCAGTGAAACATACACGTAAGCAAGAGAGGTACATACGTGGTACATTGCGCCCAATTTCATGCGTATCGTTCGCCAGCTCGCTCACTCGCTCGCCTGTTCGTTCTCTCTCTCTCTCCGCCAAAACGGCAGAAGACAGACTCGATGCCAGGCTCTGCGGGGTGGGTAAAGCTGCGCACGAGAACGACGGCGGCCGGCGCACTCGTCCGTTTACCAACAAGAGGGTAAAGCTGAACACCACCAGAGTCGCTACAGTCATTGACGTGTCCTACTGGGTACGTACATACTACTACATCACTACACGCAAAGCAAGCTAAGGCTGATTAATACCACCTCTCAGAAAGGGTCCATTCGTTCCAACAGCTCGCATACATTGGAGGAACATGCGTGCTCACTCTTTCAGAGAAAAAACCAACAGTGATTGAACACAGGATTTTTTTTCTGCGCTGGAGCTTTTCTCATTGTACTCAAGTTCTGGCGTGTCCTTAGTCCTTGTGGAACAAGCGATAACTATTGGCGTGACAAATACGAGCGGTATGACTGAGGTAGAGTAGAGCTGATAAGTGGTAATTTGGTTTTAGAGCTGGCAGTTGTTCTATACGTACACTCTGGTACATACTTGAGACTCGTTAAGAGTAGGATCAGCATTCGTGCGTAGGTGCATGAAAGCGATAACCATAATAGACTATCTGATTTGTTTGTTTTCTTGTTCTTTGTCCCTAAGATGCGCACATCTCTCACGGGGCTGTTCGTAGGCGAATGCGCACGAACAGACAGACATAAAGACAGACCCACCGACAGACAAAGCACCTGGCTCAGAGCGCACTGAGGTAAGGTGTACGGTTCATTACACCGAGACGACGCGATCTTCTGGCCTCATAAGAACGTACCACGTAGGCACCTTTATTCGCTGCTGCCTGTACTACGACACACATATGAGCTTACTATCTTACAAGCACGCATTTGTTTTCCTCACTGCTACTTATCGCCAGTCTCTTTTGTGTTCCGACAGGTCTTTACCTTGGTTTTCTCACTCTCTGCGTGTGCATGTGCGTGAGTGCGTGCGTGCGTGCCCACCTCCAGAAACGAGTCTCGTCTTAATGAGCAGAGTTGACATTCTTAACGAACTGGCGAAGATTACGGACTGCAGCAGCCACCAACGGTCGCTCCAACCCCCTGAGATCATAGTCATCAATGGCTTCATCACTCCAGCATTCGCCATATTTGAGCGTGCGCGCGCGCGTGGGGAGAGGCCAATGTTGTTGCATACAGACAGAAAAACGCGTTCTGCCAGCTACGATTGTTGGGCTTATTTTTTTTTTGTGTGTGTGTGGTTCGTTCGTTCGTTCGTTCGTTCTTCTGATGCTTGAACGAACATGTGTTCTCGTCGGAGCGAAAATTAATTGGGACACAAGCAGAAGGGATCAAAGTGTGTAAGAAGAAGGCGTTCCCAGGTCTCTACTGCTGTTCAGATAGGACTTGTTCTTCTCCACCACGACCATTGTAGTGGGGGCTCTGATTAATGGATAGGAATTATGTGCGATGGTTTTGTTTTGACTCTCGCCAGCTTGTTAACGCTGCCATTCTGGGAGGAGGGGATGACGACGATGCTCACCACGCTCACCGCGCACGTGCGGCGGAAATAGTGAGCGGAAGAGGCCACGACAATGGGCGGGAGGGGGAGGGGGGAGGCCACGACAGTCATGTCTGTCCACTTTTCTAACAATTGCATGTTTTGCTGGCCAGAAAGATCTTTTTTTTTTCGTGCCCCACTTGCGGTCAATTAAATCATTCCAGTTTTCCCTCTCTCAGTAGAGAGGTAATTCTTGGATCACGTGACAGATAAGTGACATGGGTTTCACTTTAATTAAATGGTCGCGGGGCGCCATTAGCTTAATAATATGCATGCGGCGGTAACTTGCTACAAATTGGAGTTATTTGCATGCTACACAGCAGCCAAATGAGGAGAGTAAGGCCATTTGGGGATAAAAAAAAGGAGGGAGCTGCAGCCAAACGCTTTTGTCTGACAAGTAGAACTGGTAGGAATAATTGCAATATCCCATGGAGATAGCAATTAAGCTGGAAAGCTGATACACACGTGGTTCTTCCAAGTTCACTAATTGAAAATGCTTGATAATATAGGTTTTTTTGTGCCCTCACCCTAACCAATGTGAGGTAGGAGCCGTTGACGCCGCCGTCGTCCTCGTTCGGCTTTTATGAGTACTTTAGATAAGTGAGCGAGACCTTCGAGGACCGCAGTTGGCGGCGCCATAATGAATCCAGCCCGATCCCTCTCAAGCATGCAACCAAGATCAAGACCTTCGTATGCAGTCACCTCTTTCGCTCTCTCTCTCTCTCTCTCTCACACACACGCAAGGATCCAATATGAAGTTGTAAAACTTCTTCTGTGTGAAAGAAGAAGAAAAAAAACTTTTACTACTCAAGTGTCATAACGGCGGCCACCGTAGGAAGGCGAAAAGTTGGACTTTGGTACACGCTTGAGAGAAGAGCGAGATTTCTTTCTCTCAGAGACAGGAGCAAGTGTAAGCCCACCAGGCGACAGATTTTTCCGCACAAAAAGAAAACGAGCAGAGGAAAGTTCTTGCACAGCAGAGAGCAGCAGCCGCACCAGCTCCTCCTCGTGCCATTTCCTCCCGGAGGAAGCCAGCCCGAGGGGGATCTCATTCTACATGCTGTTGGCAAGTCGCTCTTTCTGCCACGGACAGAATTTGGGTCTGGCCCATAAAAGCCCTTCTCGCGATACAAGAAGACTCGCTTCTTTATATCCGTACGGAAAACACGGGTAGAACAAACGACGACGTCGACGGTGACGACGACGACTTTGGCCCCTCCTGCTTTCTCTGGGCCGCCGTCGCCGCAGCCGCCGCCCCCACAACGGGCGGACTCGAGCACAGGCTCTGAGAATTACGAGAACAAGACCGTTGATGCTGTGTAGAGCGGTACATACACCATGTATGCTTGTAAAACCAAGTGTTCTACTAGGCGTAGGATCGCCGATCGACACGGACTTGGATGTTCGGTGAGAAAGAAAGTAATTCGGCTAGTTTTCGCCCGCTTATTTTCGCCCAGTGCTTCAAACGCCGACTATTATGTTTACACAATGTGCGGACGGACGTAAGCGCGCTACGATTACGTGCCGGCCAGACTATGCACTCACTTTTTACGCTCTCAGCGGAAGTTTCTTTACAGCAAGAAGCAGTTTTGCGTATCACGATCAGCTAGAGACACGACTGCGTTCCGTCTTCTCACTGCGCATATCTCAATACGAACATGTCTTGAAGCTTTCATTGCCAACGTGAACGTTGTTCATCCCAGGGACCTGGCTGGTTCGGGGTCCCAGGCAAGCACACATTCACCGCCCCTTTCCTTGTTGGGGGGGGGGGGGCAAGCCGGCTACGTCGAACCCCTCGGCGCCGGCGAAAAAACCACTCAACCCAAAGTTCAAGTTTTATTTAAAAAACCACTTTTTTTCAGTTCCGTCCATTGTTCGCGGCAGGAAACGGGACTTCACACACACCCCTATCAGCACCCTCCCTTCCGCCACCACGACAAGTTTGACGTCCCTCTATTTTTACCTCTGGTCAAGTTTTGGTAGAAATACTCAACAGCAAACGTCGTTTTTATATTTGGCCAGAAAATTCATCCCGGGAAACCTCTTTAGTGGAGACGCTGCATCGTCAGCTGCAGGATCTTCATCATCACGTTTACCCCAATTCTGCTTGCATCACACCGCAGCTCACGCAGTAGCAGGTAAAATGCCTCCTTCGTCACACTGTGGACGAGACTTCATTGATCTTTTTTTTTACACCAAAAATGAACTAGCACATTCTTAGTCGCCAGTAGAAAAATAATGGGCAATTGAACAGTTGTTCGTACGTGAAGGAAATTTTCCTCCATCTCTAGTGGTGAAAAAAATAATGAGCGCCGCTGAGAACCGCCGCTACCTGCCTGCCTTTCTCTGCGCCATTCGCCGTTGGCGTGGCCGCCGGCACTCCCGCGAAAAAGCGGGGCGACGGTGGCGGCGATGGCGACGGCCGTGGCGATGGCGGCGGTGGAGGGCAAAAGAGAAAATTCTAGTAAGAGACTAGCGTCATTTGATGTTTCGTGTGGGATGAATTGACGATGCTCGTGCCAAGGAGAAATCGTGCGTGCGCGCATGCACAGAGAAGGAAGCGACTGCTTGGGCGTGTTGAGAAATTCTCGTGATGAATGGACCGTGTCTGGCATGACAGGAAATTATGTGAAGTTGGTGTGCGATGGCGGCGGAACTTTTGTCCTCTCTCATTGCGAGACGATTTTTTTGTCTTGAAACATTAGTTTTACGGTTATCTTGTACAACTTATCATTCTCCACATTTTATTTCGAGCGTTTGCACATGCTCTGTTCTGCTAGGTTTCTTCTTAGAAGCGTGTATAGGTCTCGAGATCTTCATCTTCCTCTAGATTGCCTTCCCCCCCCTCCCCCCCATGTATTAAGCAATGCCGTATGAGTATCAGCACTGTGCTGTCCTCTGCACCTAAGGGCGGAGCAGAGTCATTGTCAGTGAAACAGCCTTACGAAAACTGGCTTAGTGTGCGATCGTTTCTCATTTTATAGGCAGTGCCGAAGACGTCCGAGGTCTCAGCTCCAGCATCGACTTCTCTCACCAGAGTGTTCAGCCTGATGAGGGTGCCTGCGGTGCCTCAAAGCAGTGGATCAACTCTTGAAGGTCATTCTGCGTGGCTGAGGTCAAAAGTTGCCTACACCCGAGCAAAATGTTTTTCCCTCTGCCACGCACAATTATGGTCAATTATGCCGAAAACAATGCCACAGCATAAGTCCACACTGGCCATACACTCTTGTGGCATAAGAGGACACTTGCAATAGCATTCGTGACGGTCAAGTAACATTGAAACATTTCTAAAGTTTCCTTTTTTTTTAGCCGTACGCAAACTTTGACCTCGACTGCGAGCAATGAAATGTCAGCTGACCAAGCAGCGCATTTACCATACAAATGTAGTGCTGTAAAGACATCATGAAGGAGGATGTTCAGTGATGACGACACTCTGTGATCTGGCCAGTCCTGGTAGTTATACTGTTCCAGTCCACTGATGCTGGTTTAGAGTCCTGCATGACCCAATGGAGAGGTTGCTCTGGCTGACTGACATTTTTCAGTGGCAGAGAGAAAGAAAATAAAGTGAGTACCTTGAGTCTTCTTATTGCCAGCTTTCACAATCGTTCGTGTTCCTCTACAGCCTTGCCAAGGACTTGGGCTTTTCCATCTGCATACGCGTTGCCTCTTACTGCGATTGGCCAAGATTGCTGGCATTTGGGTAGGAATTGGTCCCCAACGGAAGTGACTCGGACGAGAGTGCCTGAATCGACTGTACCATGCCTACATACGCCAAAGGCCTCATTGTACAGCGGAACAGAGGTGTTCCTAAATGCAATTGGGACTCACGACACCTTTCTTCACAAGGTTCCAGCATTTCCGCAAGCATTCAGGAATATTGCACAGAGTTTTGCACAACACAGTCGACTGTTCCATCAAACACGCCACAGTGTAGGTTGTCAGGATCGCGTGTGCATGGTGGAAAATGCCCTTTTGGCCGATAGGCAGCCCTGTGTCTGGAGTGTGGTGTCGGGTGCTTCTATACGACACGCGGCAGTAAAAAACCAGGCAAGTAAATAGGTGACGTCGAGCACAGTAGAAACTTACCTCTCTTTTCTTTGGGCTTTGTGAGCATGAGTGACAATGAGTGAGACGCTTTCGCGAGCCATTTACCAGAGGTGAGGACATGCGTGCTCAATTCATCCATGCACAGCTATGAATCTACATATTTCAGAGAGAAAAGCTGTCCTGATTTGTCTCAACTTTGTGGAAACAGCGTTCTGTGAAGAGAATCTCTCACGTTTTACCTCAACCTATGCTTACCTAATCGTGTTGCATCTTCTGATCCAGTCGGGGTTGATTTAGGTGCGACCCTTAAAAGCCTGCTTCAGGTCTACCTGTGTGCTGTCGTAGTAGGCCAAGATATCGTAATGACGGTTTATGTTGGTAGACCTGCAGTAGCCACATTTACTTATCTTCACTTGCATTTGTAAAATGACACCATAAACTTAAGAGACCTGCGACTCCATTTCAATGCCTCAACGCTAGAGCGTTTTGTAAATGACCAACTTTTTCTCAAGAAGACATATTTCCCTAAGCTCATTTTCTGGAACAAAGCCTTCACTCCTAACACGAGGTCTTAGGGGGGACTTGTGGAAATTCGTCGTTTGCCTCTCTACTTCGATATTGCCTGAACGGGTGAGAGAAGCGTTCATATGGAGGTCTCTTCTTCCACTTCTTTTCCTTGCAGCTTAGTCCAACCACAGACAAGTGCTATTGCTACTACCAATGATATACATGCGGCAATCAGGAGTTCCATTAGGGGAGATTTTATCACAGTAGCGGCAGAGGGGTGAGCTGCAAACCTGTGTGACTATGTGTGCTATTAGAAAAGTTTGCCACATTAAAGCAAGCAGATTTTTTGGAAGTATCAAGGTCAACCAAAATGTAACCGATGCTAGTTCTACTGTTTCCTTGCCACTGTCATCACCAAAGATGAGACAAAGTGATCCCTTTCGTGCTCCAGAATCTTCCAACTTAATCTAATGAACACTTCCTTCCCCCTATTTGATACAGTGTGATATGGCCAAGTCTGGTGTTCCTATCTAACTCTGTGAGCTTAAAAAGAAACCATTTACTTCTATCTGTTGCCTTTCTCTGCTTCTTGTTTAATTCTTCATGATACTCTATCGTCTCCAGTTGAATTTCAGCAGGCTCAAGTTACTTAGTCGTGGTATTCACATATTTAGTGGCAGCATTTGTACCATCACAGGTCGCTGTAGTTACTACAAGGCTGAATGAACTATTTGGTTGCAGTCTCTGCAACAAGGTCGAATCATGCTCATGCTCCATGGAATCATGTAATTTCTTCTCAGATTTAAGGTGCTTAGTCCCACAATGCAGGATGAATTGCTTGGAGCCGTGCATCATCTGGATGATCGTCTTGAATCTATTTCCAGATGCAGGCAGTGTTACTGCTAGACTATCTTTCATAAAAATAATGTCCAATTATGATTGGTGCTGGATAGGGCCATAGTGATTTGGCAGTAACTGAAATGGACTTGCTGCACGCATGTCCTGTCACATTGCTTTCATTAAGATTGAGTATTGAAACTGCTGTTACATTTATGTATATACTGTATTTAAGAGGAAGCTCTGCACTTTGCGTGTGTAGTTGTGATATTGTTTCAAATGGTTTAAATTATTATTCGGGTGGGAGACATTCCGCTGAATTTATCAGAAGTAAAGCAGTTGAACGTGCATCATTCATGAAAGGGACAATTCTCCTTATTATGTTTGTCTTCACACATATCTCAGTTGTGGAGTTGCGGTGCATGAAACATTTTATTGATTAGGTTGTGGACAAAACAGTCCGTACGGTAAGAAATTTGTGCGGGGTAAAGTCAGCTAGATACACAGCCGTGGCAGCCTCTCGTCCACAATGGGCGCCTCAGATCGGCCGTTGAAACTGTCACACAAAGTTGAGCACATGGGTTCAATGTTGCGACTGCCCATTTTGACACTGCAAGTGTGGAGCACTTTGGACCAGTCTGTGGTCCAGTCTGTGGTCCACAGTGCATGCTCTAAAGGCAGCAAGATGGAAAGGGGCTTGAATTGTTGCTTCTTGAGAGAGTGGAAGTTGGTGAATTGGCTGAAATTCTTCTGGGGTGCTTATGCCTTCAGATTCCCATTTCCGGGAGGGAGGGTTGCCTTCAACCAACCCCTCATCTTCCCGGGGTGCGCAAGCACATCCAACCCCCGTGTTTGAGAGAAGACATTGACAATGGTTCTGTGAAGTACGAAAATGCTTGTCTCCATCGCTCAACTGCGGCAAAAAGAAAAGAACAGCTGTGTGCTACACTGCATCCATGTCCATACGAACACCAACTCTTGCATAGCGACACCACGCTCACAGATGCTGTTCAAGATGAACTTTCAGGGTTCTCCTAATGCCGCCATTCAGATTCAGCCTGCATCTGAGCAATGGAGACTCGAGGTGTCACGGAATCTAAATCGTGGAAAGTGTTGTTCTCCTTCACGGAACCTTTGCAACCTCTCCCCGCAACCATGGGGACTGGGCATGCTTTCACTTGCAAAGACAAAGAGATTCTCTCCAACTCATGACCAAAACCCCTTGGATCCCCCACCGCACACCGGGAATCGAAGAGGACAACCCCCCTGGAAAGAATTTGGTCTTGAGTTGGGGAGGATGTCTTGGTCTGTGCAGATGACAATCTATCCCTGAATAAAACCAGGAGAATTGGGATCATGAACTACAAAATCAAGTAACCTTTTTGTGCTATGGGAGGTTATCAGGCTTGCTACAGGGGGGATAGCTTAATTTGGTCTCTCGAATATAGTCTTCGATGCTGCAAATTCACCCTCAAAATTGAGGCATGTATCTCTGTCTCTGTTTTGTATAAGAATAGTCTGTATTTATACTTAGTGCCAGGATGTAGATGATAAAAAGAAAACCCATTGTGCAGTTGTTTTGTTGTTGTGGTAGCTGACAGATTTCTGGGTGAACTGGAATCCTCATACAATGACAGGGTTTGCTTTCGAACTTTGTAATTGTATAATTTTTTTTATACAACGTAACATACAGTACACAATTCAATGTGGACCCCTCAGTCCACATCAAATTGTAAACTATCGTCGTATTTTAGGTTCACATTGCCCGGGATTCGATGACGCTAAGTGTTGTGATAGATACATGACACCTCTTACTATCAATCAACATCAGTCTTCGTAACTTTTGGCGTCAACTTGGTCCGAATTCTGTACCGATTCTTGGTCAGAGTGCACAACTTGATGTGGACCCCCTAGTACTACCTGTTGTATATGGCAAGCAGTTGCCCTGCTCCAGCTTTCAATACTCTAATGATTTCTTGTCACACATATTCAATCACAATTTTGTTATGTTTTTTTATTTCTCTTAAGAAAACAATCTGAAACGGACATACCAGGAACTGGGTGGGTGGAAAGCTAACTTTGCAGAATTTGATGCTTTGGCTGGTAGTAAATGACTAACAAGATTCAAAATTTCCCATGCAAACTACCTACGGAGTGAATGAAACCTGAGTGATAAACAATTAGCTGACCAAGTTGAGGCAAGAAATCTGCAATGTAAGTCATAAAGACTGGACGTGTTTGCACAACATAAATAATTTTTGTAAGGAGTAGAGTCAAGCAAAAATAGCTTCTTTTCTGCAAGAAAAAGTCTAGTCACCTTATTTTTATACTGTAGGCCTCCGCACGAGCAATTAAGCAATTTGAGTCTGGCGAATATGGTTGATGTTCCGAAAAGATCACAGGTTTGTAGCGGTCATGATGGCGATTTCTTCAGATCATTCTTGAAGCAATGATTTACAACTTCAGTGCAGCCGCAGCCCTCAAGTTTTCAACACAATGGCGCTGAAGTTAGGGTCTCGATGTGCTCAACAGCAATAGTTAAAGTTTTTGAACTTGTCAGTGCATTTGTTGGGTACCCAATTTATCAGTGTATCTGGTCGATTATTCTTGACCGGACTTTGCGCTTCTGAGTATATTAAGATAATGAGGTACAGTTTTGTTCTCAAAATCTGATGAATTGGAGATAGGAGGTGGGTGAGCATGTGCATATAATTAGAGAGTGAGGAGTTAATGTTTTATGAGATACTTGAATTCAATGTTGACCTTTGGTGCATTAGGGAGAGTACCTGATTCAGGTACTCTGAACAATAACCTGAACAATAGGTATGTTCACTCCGGGTGTGTGATCACGGAATGTTTAACTTGGTCACACAACCTCGAAGTCAGCCATCAAACAGCTACATGCAATGGTCATTGCCTTTATGTTCGTTTATGAGGAAGTGAGACCTTTACTGAATGCTTTGAAAATTTACTATGTTACGAAAAAAATGAAGATTCTGCTAATTCCCTTCCTGAAAATATCATTGGATGACCAAGCGGATAATTGGTGCCATGTCAGATAATTCTCCAACCCCTTCGGGAGATGACAGATTCTTAGAGGCTGGCGGATTCTTGGCTGTTTGTTTACCTTGACTCGGCACATACCTAAAGACATGAGAGCTGGTCAGTTCCGAACAGACCAAAATTGTCAACGGGCATTATGGCGTGATGGTAAGGTGCGGGCTTGGCACTCAGTGGCTGTGAAGTTGAATTGGGCTGTTGGCTACCGTGACTTTTTAAAAGGCGAAATGCCAGTTTGTGGTGGATTACTAGAGGCTGGCACATTGCTGACAATTTCCTTCCAAAACTAGTCAAGAATTGTATTCAGCACTGAACTTCTGATCACTAGATACTGATACCTAAGTAAGTCATGGATGTCCGGGTTAAAGGACATATTCAAACTGACGGCTCACCATCACTCAAAACTGCGGCGCACCCGGTAGGTACGTAATTCATTGAGCGTAAGCAGAGACATTTATTTACTGCTAGCAGCAGCAACGCTATTGCAGCATTGTATATCTGTACGTGCAGAATATTGTACATCTTCTTAAGTTAATTACTGCTACTGCATTGGCGGAGGCCTGAGGAAGTCAGGGAGTTCCTTGGGAATGTCCCTGCCGTGGAGCTTGAAGTCGATCAGGTAGTTCGCCAAGCAGTATTCGGCCTGACTCAACATGCCGTCCTGATCTTGATCGGCCAGGCTCCAAATCCTTAAAGGAAACGACAAATACGACTCATTGGAGCATCAACAACGCAAAAGACGTGCAACTTCTTACTTCCCAAGAGTAGGATTGGGGAGCTTGGACCTTTGCATGTCTCGCTTGGCAACTGCGCCGCTGATCTTGCCGTCCTTGGGACTGAGGCTCTGGAATTGGGCAACCCACGCAGGGTAGCTAGAGTCATTGGCCACAACCCACCCGTCGTTGTGCTTCAGCTCCCACAAATAGTCGGCCTCATAGGAGTCTGGACAAAGGAGTGCACCTCGTATAACATTTCTAATCATGAATTAATCATGAATAAGGAATGCTTCTCACTTTCACGTTTAAATGGTGTCTCTGACGTTGTGATGGCCTCGATGGGGCCGTTGAAGTGCGCCTCTGATTCCTTCCAGGGAGCATGAGGACCAGGGACGATCTGAACAAAAATAAAAGATTTTTCGTCCATGATGACATTCTTGGCCATTCAGGTGGATATCAAGTTGTGGCCCATACAATGTACTGGCCAGTGACCAATGTGAACGCAAGGGTCATTAGGGAAAGAACAGGACTGCACTCATAGCTCAAAAAAAAACCCCAACCCCAAAGTTAAATGCTGTGGATGAGATTTGCAGAGCAAAAGTCTGAATGCTCGCGACATTTGTTATTGTTGATGGATTTGACTGTGACACCTATGAGTGTCTCAAATATAGCTCCCTAGCAGGACCAGGTACTGCTACCCTTGGCAACCCTTCGCTCCTCAACGGTGACAAAGCGGAGGGTTGTGGATAAGATAATGAGCGCTGAAGCTCCTCAACCATCATCTTGAAGTGTTGTCCTGACTTGATGTGACTTCTGGCTTTTCCCCCAGCTGAAGGCCTGACTTCGACCCTTTAAGGGAACTGCAAATTGCTGTGCTGCTGGACCTGTTGGAGCTCACAAAGGGAGGCAGGGACCTATTGCACATCATAGAGACTAGGTATGGGTGACTCTCCAAGTGCATTGACGATGGAAGTTATGTTGAAAATGACATGAAATTAATTTTTTGGTGACACTCACAAAAATATGCTATAAGGTCAGTTCTGTTGTTTCCCTCATGTCCGTCGTACTGTATGGTGTTTTACCGCCATGAGCTTTGTCATGTCGTCTTCGAGCATCTTGTTGAGCTTGATTAGCTGATGCTTGTCGACCGTCTTGAACAAGCTCCAATCTGCCATCGACAACTTGTCTCTCATGAACCAGATGTCTGGGAAGTCACCGGGTGAGACATCGTGGTCGTTCTGGACCTGCTTGTATATCATCTCCAAGCTGTCCAAGAGCTCCCTCTTTTTCTTCGCCTTACCTGCATAAAAAAGTTGGCACTTCAATTGACTACTTGGGGACTTGCTGTACCACTCACCAAACAAATTGGCTCTCCTCTTCGCCAATTCCGAGATGATGAGCGCGTGAATCTTCACCAGGCGTGCGCGTTTGATAAAATCATTCAACTTCCTCAGTGCCGAGTGCCGGGGGAGTCCCTTGATGTCCTAAAAAAAGAGTTTAGACTGGAATTTAAGAGCGTAACTGCAGTGCTTTCGCTTTATTCATCATTTCGAAGATCATTGGTTACAAAGTACACGGCATGTTGTCGTCCTCCCACACGCACACGCACGACAAGCACATCGAGCAGAAAGGGCAGAAGTCAATGCCCCATTCCATAGAGGTGATCATCATTATGGGGGCTTCGGGTCAAGTCGGGCTGGACGGACCTCTACTCTGCGGGCTATCCCGAAAATATATTTCGGAGCTGCACGTAGTGCATGCCGTACGTTTACTGTGTTTAGTACTGATTAGTCCATTGACCCAGCCGTAAGTGCTACCATATGATGCAAACTCATTGTAATACCGAGAACAAGTCGTGCTCCTCGCTTTGGAAAAGATCTCTGGCCCCGAGGTTCCTTAGCGGTTCCTCCCAGAAGGAGCCAATGTACACCCTGACGACTTCGGGCGTATCCAGCACTTTCCCCAAAGACCACATGAGGGCTCCGTACACTCGCATTAGCTGCTGTGGTGTAACCATGTCACTCTTGTTCAGTACGATGCGAATCTATTGAGAAAGACGAATGACACTAAGGATACACACAGAGTATTGCTGCTTGCACCTTCTCATCGTGCGCTTTCAGCACCATCATCACCCTTCTCAGTTCATCAGAAATGTCAAGCTTGTTGGCGTCAAAGAGGACAAGAATGCGGTCGACTCTTGGAACAAAGAGAAAGTCATTTTGCGCTTGTGACCATCGCGAATCATACTTAAGTCATACCAACCTGGCCGCAAACCACTCCAACACCGCGGAGTAGTCATAGCCACGGTCCTTGCTCTGTAATACAGTAAAACAGGCGCACTCTGCATAATAAGAACCTAGTATACAGAGATTAATGCTCGTATTAAGGCGCTAAGAGAGCCATGGCTTTTGTGATTTTTTTATAACGGTGACTGAATTGTCTTCCTCCCTGCTTCTCGCCCGCGAGGATTCCAGGAGTGTCTACGAGGGAGACGCCTCGAAGCAGATCTACGTCTAGGAGAGAACACTGGAGTCGGTTAAGGAACATTGTCCCGAACTGCAAAAAGACGTTATACACGTGCGTGTTGGCCACTGTATGCTGTACGTGTATGTGGTAGATGTACAGGATGTACGTGTACCTTCGCTAGAGGCCTAAACTGCATTTTGGTATCCACGGCGAGTGCGTTCCCTGGCACTACTCCTTTCTCTTCCCCGTGCATGATGACGGTGAACTTGTCCGTCGTAGGCTCGGGACCAATGCGGAGGCCGGGAAAATCCTCGCCGAGCAGGTATCGGATAAAGGTGGTTTTACCTGTACAGATCGCATAGAGCAACAGCATGGCTGATGTTCGTGGCAGGAACATCAGTTATGCTGGTCATACTAACCTCTTGCACAGTACTCACGTTCGATCCAGTCAAAAATTCTTTCTACTTTCCCTGACCCCTCAACAATCCCATAGAGTTTAAAAAGTAATGAACCATACTTGGCCCATTACAATAGGAGTAGAATGTAGTATGATATAGAAGATCGCATGAGTAAGGAAATTCGCTTTATACCGTACACCCAATGTCTATTGAAACGATTGCAGGACTTACTTTGTACGTGTACAGGGTCATGTGAGCCCCTCAAAATTCAAAGAATCACAATTCCGACATGGCAGTAAGAGTTTACTTTGGCCTCAAGGTTTGCCCCGATCAGTCCCGGGTCTTCGAGGATTCACATGACCTTCAGCGCACGCTGCTAATATGTGCAGGTAATCTGAGATGAAAGTAAAACTCTGTAGGGGTCTGCAGGTCTGAGCGTGATTTCAGGTGGCGCGTGGTGGTCGTCATCAAGACTGAGGATGACCGCATTGAACGAGATCGTAAAATATGACGTTATGCCAATTTCATGCCAAAAATTTCGGGGTGGTCAGACTAACAGTTGTAGAGATATTGAAGTTTCGCTTTTGCCTCAAGAGCGCATCTCTCTATCATATGACGTCTAATAACTTTTCTAGCACTTACAAGGGCCATATCACAAAGAGTCAGTGAAACTGCTGACTTTTCTAGCCAGTCACGAAGTGAAGGATTCCATGAAGGATTCCATGAAGCCGAGTAAGTTACATTTGCTACTTAAAATGCGTCGATGAGCTCTCGTTGCTAGCCCCCTTGATGAGAAACTCGTCTCAATTTATTTCAGTAATGCATAGCAAAGCATTGTTTTGGCAAACTTTTATTGACTCCCATAGAAAAGGCTGATCTAACTTGAATTATTCCTTCATTTTCTCAGCAAAATTTCGTCCGTTGCCCGATTGTTGCTGTGACAGTGATGAGAACATGGGGGACTCGCAAATCGGGCTTATGGGCTTCATGGCTGAAGAGATGCGAAACGTGTATTGGCTGCAATGGCGACTATTTAGAAAAGTAATTGAAGTAAGGGTAACGCTACCTTAGTTTACAGAACTACTGTGACCACTCTGGGGTGGTAAAATCATGCACTGGTGACCACGAGTCCGTGGTATTATGTACTCATCACAGTTGTATAAGGACATGGTACTTTCGAGTGGGCAGACTTCGCAGGAGGCTGAGAAATAGCCGCCCTGGACTCGCTCTTCATGACATCGCTCTGGCATTGCTAGGTGCGAATGCATACCAACAATTTCATACAGACGGACACTCACCAGTGGAATATTGTCCGACCAGCATGATGAGTGGTCTTGCCTCGAAGTCTGCGTCCTCGAGTGGGGGCGAGTGGAACTTGTGAAAGAGGCAAGACTCCTCGAAGGGGCGGACCATCTTGGAGTAGCAGCGACGAAGACCCTCGCCGACACTGTTGGAACCACGTGTCTCGCGGCTGGTACTATGCGTACGCCAAGGATCGAGGCATGGTTCTTATTGTACGTACGTACCGATGACTTGCCTTTGCCTCTTCAGAGAAAACGTGGACGACGAAAGCTTTTTGATCCTGGTGGTTGGAGCTGGATGCTGCTCTGTGGGCGGCGGAGGCATTGAGGAAACACTCGGCGTCAGTGAGGTCACCGACGGAGAAATCCTACGCTTAGAATCAGACATTGCGCGACCTGACTTTACTGACAGAGCTCTCCGGAACCGATGGAGCAGTAAGCCTCCAGCATCTGTGGGTATATCGTGCTCGACGACCAACTGACGATGGAGGCGGCGAGCCCGGGAAGCATCGTCATCGCCAGAGAAGGAATTGAGAGATCCAATTTCGTCGTCGGCAGACATTTTCTATCACGCTCTCACCAAACTGTGGTTAAGAGAGCGTTAGATCTGCTAGAGTGCGATTATATTTCTGCTCTCACGCCCAGATAATTTGCACTAGGCTGACTTGGCCTTTGTAATCGCATGTATGCATCTTACTACATAAGTTTGTCACGATGAGTGCGGCCTAATGCAGGAATAAAGTGGAGGAAGAGATGCGACGTTGCTCCTACTCAAGAGACTGTAAAGTTGCTATGGGGCCGTCTACAATTGGTGGACTAAACTGCGCACAGCCAAGTGGGTCAGTTTAGTGTCAAGATTTTTTGATAGATTACAGTTTGCCGTTGCTGATCATGCTAATGAATGCTAGACGAGCTTGGCGAAGTCAGCACTGCGAGCTTTTCATCCTCCATTGCAGGATTCAGTTACATTTTCAGTCAATTTGTCTCTGGTAAAGAATTATCGTGTATTCACCTCAAAAAAAGTAATGTGTCGCACACCAAACTGCAGCGCAGCCTCGATGCCGTCGTCTTAGTTGATGCATTCACTCATTCGCTGTTCACCCTCACCTCGTCTGAAGTTACTAAGACCAAGAGACGGACGTAGATGTGCGCGATAATTTTGAAAAATAGGTCTTAAAGTAGTCATCGCTCTTCTTTCTTTTAACTCTGGTGGTAGGTGGTGTACGCTGGACGACGACAGATTATTGGGCTTATTAAAATCAACAGAAGTTGCTCCCCTCCGGCGGCTGGGACAACTTAGCGTTCTCTTTGAGTAGCATCTGGCGCCTGAGCTCCTGTAACACCGTCTTGATGGTGTACTCACGCTGCCAGCGACTCAGCACCGGCACGAGTCGGGGATCAACCTGAAAAAAAAGTCACGCCTTATGCGGATGTCAAACACAGGACTGCACATATGCAAAAAATTGTCATTGTAGATAGTGTTCCGATACATGTGATTGTATGAGTTCAAATATGCTACAACACATGGTGAGTTGCTCAGGACACTGTTGATAAAAAGCATACCATAAGTTGTAATTCTGGAGGACGAAGTAACTGGAATGCGTGAAACTTTTTAAGCGATACCTTTTATTTCACTGTCACTTTCTACTCAAGTGAAAAAAAAACATCTGCTGCATCACCTTGTCTAGCCTGGCCTATAACTTTGAGCATCTGTTACTCATGAAGGCCTGCTCCAAATTGGCTCATGCACGGGTGATTCATATTCATTGGCCACAAATGAGACACTTGAAAGCATTCCCTGAACATTGACAAAGACAGTTTATGTGACCTTCCTCGACTTATCGAAGAGGGTCACGTGCAGGCTCAGGAGTTCACCCAGGTGTCCTCCCAAAAGGTTGTTCTTTTTTTTCGTAGCATCAATGACATCCTAGACGCTAAACGTAAAGGCTTTATGCAGATCCTCATTGGTACATTAGGAGTCCCTCTCGAGGCTATCCTGCCCACAGATATTTGGGCATAGCTCCTAATCCTATGAAGAATAGTCTTTCCAAACTCACCCTTCCATCCGGCAGCACGCAGTTCATGGCGATCCGAGTGCAAAATCGTAGCGTCGGCGGCTTGTCCGGGTAGTTGTGGCCGCACGATACCTTCAGGCTATAGATCCGGTTCTCGAAACACGTCTAGAATTGTGATCGGTACATTAACAATCGTCCACACAAACTATCGCAACTCCAACTCACCCTGGGAGGGCCGATGATCATGCCGGTCCAGTTGGTGAGCTCGATGTCGTCCTCGTTTTCAAGTCCCCAGCTGATGGTGCCATCGCCCACGCCCTTTTGACCGGCCTCTAACTCCTCCAGCAGGCGAAAGCTGCGCGGCATCACTGCAAGAAACGGGTTGTAGATCGAGGCGGAGCAGTTCCAGAACGAGGAAGGCTCGGAACACTGGACTCGTTAGTCAAGAGGACTAATGTGGGCCACCTCGGACTAACAAAGTCAGACTGAATTTTACGTGCAACTTTTGTTTCGCATATTCTAAGTAGGATAAGAAAGGTGCTGGCGTCCATTTCTTCGACTCGTTCGAAACTGCCCCCTGCACTCCGGACCGTGATCAGGACCGTGATCAGGACCGTGATCAGGACCGTGATCAGGACCGTGATCAGGACCAAACCGTTCTGGAAGCTGAGCTGATCGACCTTGAGTAGGATATCTCCGCTCACCTGCTTGCCCCGAGTTGGCCGCCATGACCCGCTAGCGACTTTCAAGGCCTGGAGAGGATGACCGATGCGGAGAAGATGGAGAAGTCGGGGACGAAGAGGAGGAAGACCTCGAGAGATTCGATGGGTAGCGAAGATTTGTGGCTGTGTGGCCTCGTCTGCCTACAATTGGTACTCGCTCTCTGACTCCGAAAGGGCGGTCACCGTGGCGAGGGCGTTACCAGGGCCAGGGTTGAAGGTGAAGAACCCGAACCGAAGGAGGATGGATGGATTGGACGGGTTGGCACTGGCAGCAGCAGCGGTGCACGCGTTCAGCCTCTTCAGCGGCGGCAAAAGAAGGCGCAAGCAGAGCAGAAAAGTGAAGACTTCAGCGTTGCCACTTCAATGTGAGCGAAAGCCACCGATCTTGCAAATCGTACGGACGTACGACGTGAGGCCATAGATTGCTAAGGGATTCCCCTCAGTGAAGTTATGCTGATCTGGGAGGAGAAAAGAGGCACACGTCCTCCTTGAGGCGACCTTTTTTTCTGTTTCTCCTCGTCAAGAGCAAAAGCACGAGGACCAGAGGATCCAACGCAAGCTGCCCGTGTGCTACATACAGTATGTATGAAGACGGTCTGATACTGTCTTCCTCGGTCCTCTCGTCGCTGGTTGGAGCAGAATTCTTTATAGATTTCAATGTCACTTCCTCAAAAATCTAACATGGCGAATGTAAAAATATAGCGCAGTAGCAGCTATAATGTTGTGCTTTCATTGGCGACAAATTCAAAGCAGTGGACTCTTCTGACAGTCATCACTTCCGTCCAGCTACTTTGGATGACTGCAACCGGAATCGGGTATATGTGGAACGTTCGTTGTGCGATATCGCAGATTGTCCTGTCTCGCCATTGAAATAAGAGATGACTGAAGGATACTTTATCATACACGAATTACGTTATTACGTGGCTCAGCATTAACCATTGTGTGACTGCATCCAAAGTTTTTTTTTTACCTTGAAATGTAGTCGTTTTTAATCCGTTATTCATCACATCAGAGTCGTGTCTCGTACGCCAGAGTTCATGAGACACGACTGGGGTCACGTGAAAACAAAGAAAGGACCATAAATTTCCCTTCTTTGGCGGAGAGACAATCCTTCAAACGACCGCATTATCCGCAAGTATTCAATTCTTACATATAACTAACACAGTTTGAGAAATTAATTCAAGCTTCAGGAATAACTGAGGTCTGTGGCAACCTAAAGGGCGACTATTTTTGCTGGTGAATTTGGTGAGTGAAAACTTTGGTACGACCAGTCAAATCATTCCATCACAAGTGTCTCTCGTAAATTGGTAAGTCAAATAACTTTAAATGATCACAACTTGATGACTTTGACTGAAATGAATATGTATTTAGACGTGAAAACTTTTTTTATGTTCTTCTGGGTTGCGGGGACATTTGCACAAGATCAAACCTGTCAGCAACTCCAACGACGTCACGACATTGATGAGAATTACCAGAATCCTGACAAATATCTGATTGAGTCTCACAGCAACACTTAGTCAATGAAGTTTAAAACAGATAGCGACACATTAGCTACCCTAGTCTCATTTACTGGAGAACGATCCTGAATGAAGTCAATCATTGAGAAATGTCATTTTTAGAATAACTTTTACCACAAAAAGAACTCTGACTCGGTCTCGGTCTTCCTGTGCAGAATACCTCCATCCTGGACAGAATAGATCCAATTTGCGACAAAACGCTTCCCTTGACTCATGAAGACGCAGTGTCTTAACAAGGACTGCAGCCCCCGATCGAGGGCATTTTGGAGGACAGATTCGTCTTCCAGCTGTATTACCTGTTAACCAGAGTTCATTCAAGAAGTTACTAATATTACCGATCGAGGGCATCTTGGAGAAGGACAGATTCATGTTCCAGCTGTACTACCTGTTAACCAGAGTTCATTTAAGAAGTTACTAATATGAAACCTCGATTATTGCTTTTCATAGAATCATAAGTATATTTTCACTTTAGGCGGCACGATAATGATACTATTACCACGAAGGAAGTGTCTAATAATAATTGTGGTAGGACTATTTGGCTTCT
>JAAUXU010171026.1_pt1 | contig 24530 bp, 20 predicted proteins | sample 7278151 | NCBI WGS metagenome assembly JAAUXU01 (sample SAMN14350113, study PRJNA611818) | marine sediment metagenome | isolation source: surface marine sediment (1.8m) | place: French Polynesia: Moorea | collected 2018-08 | reverse complement strand
TCAGTACAGTGTTTCAGGTCTCGTCATGCTCGATGCAATTACTTACGGCAAGGACTGCACCTGCCCATGGAGGGTGCATTTACACATACTGGTCTCTCACTGCTACATTAATCCTCCCAGGGGAGGTTTGAAACCCCTTCTGGTGCCGTCGAGACATTTGGAGGGGGGAATCTTTAAGAGGGGGCGACTTTTTATGTTATATGACAAAGTTTTTCCTCGGCATGAAATGCATTTTGGCTGGCTCATCTGACTTTCTGGTCTCTCTGTCCCACTAGTGAAGGAAATGGAGTGGTCCGAAAGGTCATGACACTTTGAGTGTGCTCAGAATAGCAGCTTGGAAGCCCAAGTGATGATCATGAAGGAGCAAGTCTTGGTGAAGGGGGAGAAGAACTTATAGGTTATTTTAGTATTATTCATTCTATGCTTCATGCATCCAAGAAGTACTAAGAGCTAAGAAGTAGCCAAGACGTCAGTTCCGTTGTGACGGATAAACACAGCGGGGGGGGGGATTACTTTTCAATCCGCTTCTGGTCGAGGCGCTTTTAAAGAGAGGGAAATTAATAATGGATCGTGTGCATACGATTGGCACATGCGATATAAAGTTTTACTTAGGCTCAAGAATCCTCCATAGTGTTAGCTCCACGATGCATTGCGTATCACCTCTACCCATTATTGATACTGTGAGGTCTCTTCGAGGTTTGCTTCAAGTGAAGTCTCTTCGCGCTTAGACATTCACGCCTTCTGGCTGGACCTGACGGACCTGGGACACCGCAACTCCTTCCGCTGGATGTCCACGGCCTCGCCACTGTCAGATTTCATGCAGAAGCAGTGGGTCAAGGACTCCAGGTGTGAATCAACCAAGTGCATGAGCATTCTTTGGCAATAGTGACGTGACTGTCGTTCTAGGAGGCCTTGGACTGAGGGATTCTCTTGCGTGTCCATGGCCAGGGACTCCGGGAGCAAGAGGGAGTACTGGCTAGCCAGGAACTCCTGCTCAGAGGACAAGGTGGTCCCACTGTGTCAGATGCTCCAGTAAACCGAACACTATTTGTCCCAACATGACTTGTGTGCAACAGTGTGGGTGGAGAGCCACTTGAGCCAAGTGACTGAGTGTGTCAAGCTTCAGCTCATCTCTTATGAAAAGACATATTCACCCTTTTTTTTAGTCAAGCGCAAGGTGATTGAGCACGTGAGAGTCAAGCAAGCAGCAAGTTGAGGCAACGAACCGTGGCCGGCCTAAAGTTCTGTTCAGTAATGAAGTGATCTCTCCGCACTTTCTTCATCCCAAAGTTTTTTCTTGGCTGCAGTCGCTACTTTCAGGCACTTCATCACCTCGCGCTTGGTTCACAAAAATGTTCACGCGCTTTTGTTTGAGACCAGCCAAAGCTTCACTCACTCAGTCAAAGCGGCTTCCATTTTTCTACGCTGACTTTCCACATTTTGCACAGCAGAACTTTCTGCCAGAATTTCTAAGGATTATAAATGTTTGAGAGAAACTGACGTACAGAGTGGACCAAAAGTGACTTCTCCTAACTAGACGACTTTTGGCCAGATTGTTAAAGACCCAAAATTTTCGTGAGCAAGACGAGCTTTGTCATTCAGTCTGCAGCTGACGAAGCTGTTTCACTTCAAAGTCCACAATTTTTACATGAACTCTTCAAAATAGCAGCGATTCACCAGGAGGCAACTAGGTGAAGTCTGGCAGATTGACCCTACTCGAGGCATGGTTGTAAAGTCCCCTCCTGGTTACCAGCTATATTTATCCCTCGCTGCATCACTAACTTAAACGGTGAAAGAATTCATAATAACACAAGGCCCAAGAGGATCCAATGGTGAAAAGGAAGACTATCAACTTTGGAAAGCTATGGCTTCCTTGATTTTGGTCTGAATTTAAGAAAGTTTTCGTTTCAAAAATTCTGAATCTCCTCTTTATTAGGGAGGAGTTACTTTTGGTCCACTCCGTGCGTACATACGTCAACAGACTTCTGTTCATAATGGTGCAAAGTTAAAAGTAATATTCTCTCATATATCAACATGATGATGCAATTTGTGAGTACGTCATAACCACACGCAAAGAAAGGGCCTTTGTGGAGGCATTAAAGCTTTTGTCCCTTCGGGGAAAAAACTGCAGGTTTATTTTTGCTCTAAGCTTTTTAGTAGACACCAGATGTCTCTTTTGCACACACATACGCGCTCGCACAAGCGTGCACGCACGCACGCACGCACGCAGAAAAAGAGTTAAATTCATGTTCAAGTTACATGTTCTGCCAATCTTTGCAGAAAATAGAGCTTCAGCACATACTTGTGCATGATAAAATGAAGTCCTAGTATCTTATTCGACGGATGACATGTTTTTAGAGATCGATGCGGGAGAGGGAAGAGCGAAGACAGTACGACCTCTCCGGGGGGTGACCCCCGGGGTGAGCCCTGGTTGGAGGCTGACCAGGACCTGAAATGTTGCATACATGTGAGACTGTTGTGATTCCATGAGAGAGAGAGAAAAGTCTTTGACAGAACGTAACAGGACGTGCACGGCCTTTGAGTATTGACTGCGTAGATCAGTCACGCAACAGACATTAATATTGCACAGTCGCTGCTACACAGAGTGGCGAAAAGCAAATTTCATACGTAACAGTGAATAACAAAACAGTCTTAAGAACGCGCTACCCATTCTCAGTGGTCTTTAGATCATTCTAATAAGTTGTGGAAAACACAGTGATGGTCACTAAAAGTGATGTACTGTACATGTACCATGTTTACACCTAGTGTAAACACCTTTCATGGGAAGGCAAATGTGCGCGCATGTCTTTTCCCAAGAGCTCCCGTCGCTGTGGCAACCCGCACGCACGCGCAAGGCCCATCAAGGCCTTCCTAATAGAACGATGACTCAACGTACAGAGAGAGGGGAAGGCTTCAGATGTGTGCGAATTTCCATGCTCCAGCTAAATAAAGCAGCAAAAAAGGGCTTTCAAAAGCATGAAGCTTCTAGAGTTTGGGGGCCTACTTGAAAAAGTTGCAGCACTGCAGATGTGACAAGAGGTAAAAAAAAACAAAAACGGGCAACAGCTGTCAGCATGAGTGTTGGAAGCACACGTCATTATTGATGCAGCTCATCCTTATCATGATTCACGCCAAAGTCTGCTATTGCAAGTGAGCCTTAAGAGTAAGTAGTGCTCTTTTTATTACTGTGCCATCATGCCTCCTCTTTTTTGTCCTGATCTTTCGTACATTTCCTCATGCTGCTTTCTGGCTTTTATCAATGGCCAAGGCTTTTGCCAGACTTTTTCACGACAGCTGTGACCAGCTGCGATGGCCAAGTTCGCCACCAATCCTGGTCACACCAGGACGTAACCGAGCGCATGGAGGCATCATCATGTGGGGCAGCAGCTGGTCAAAGTTGTCCTCATTCTTGGGCATTCTTTAGGACCCCACACAGTGTAATAATTTCTGTGAAGATGTGTTTATTTACCTTCTTCTAGAGCAAATAACACCTCAAAATACCACGTTTCAACATTGCCATTCAGTTGATTCTTTGAGTTGTCGCTTAGCAGAGTCTTCTTGGCCTATAGGAACGTTTGGGTGGCCTCCAACGGCCAAATATGAACTCTCTACGGCTTTTTTCCGGAGCCAAACTGCGTCAAAATTGGAGTTTCTCCTCAAAGTTGGCTGCCAATCAAACGAAAGACCAATTGTTGATTAAATTCTTCTTGTCTTCCACGTTCCCCAATCTCCAGAATAATAGCTTTTCCACTTGCTCGACGTGCCTCAGCCAGTACAAAGCGGTGAACTTTGGCCGCACGCCTTTGAAGAAGCCTAACAGAAAGAAAGCCAACAACAGCTGCTTCGTTAGCTGCTGCTGCTTCAGCTGTTTGGACAGCTTTTGACGTAAAGACCCCGCTTGCGTCACGTCTGACGTCAACGAGCAGAAGTGGAGCGCGCACGCGCGGAGGCAGAGAGAAGTTACTACAGCAGCAGTTTTCATAGAGGACTCAGATCCCTCGTGCTTGGGCCTCGTGCGCATGCCGAAGCTCTTATTATTTTGGCTCTTTCGGTAAAAAAAAAAAAAGAAGTCAAGGCATAGCTATGGACGATCTGAGACTTGACACGAGATGTCATGTTGACTTCACTAATTGAAAATGCTGACAATGGGATGAGGAGGAGGGAGGGGATACTGGATGAGTCAAAAAAATCGTCCGCCGGCAAGGTGTGAGGGAGGCGTGGCCGGGAGGAGGGGCCTACAAAGAGGCGTAGCAACTCTGCTGCACTCACACAGCTTAAAGTGAGTGAGATGTAGAGCTGGACCGTCACTTGTTCTCCCGCACTATAAATAACTTTCGCTGGTCTTATCCACCAGAGCCAAGGGATCTGTCACATCAGGCCTAAGTAGTATTAAAAGGCCCACTTAAGGCCCCCTAGAGGGATTTGCTTCTTTCGTTGACCGCAGCCGTTCTCAAAGAAGTCAATTCCAAGTACATCGGTTTGAGCAAAAAGTCCGGATAAAATTGGTGTCACACCTGACACCATCTCCAACAACCGGTTATTCCGACATGCAAACGTGAGCTCCATGGGCTCAGTCACAGATTGCGTGAGTCATGTCCCAATGCTGGTTTTCCTCGAAGCTCCCTGAACCCTTGTGCGGCGCCACCTTTGTTGTCATCCCCTTCACTGTTGGCAACAGCAACACTGTTGTGCCCATCAGACACTTTTCCCGGCCGCAAGTGTATGGAATAAATGTCGGTGATGCAGTAAAGATCTCGTCATCAGTGCTATTGTTAAGCTTCACTCATGTTGCTCTGGCGCCCGCGCGCGCGGGCACGCGCGGAGAAAGAGAGAGAAAGAAATGCCCGCCAGAGGTCGCTGAAGTCGCTTCGAGCAATCTGTGGACAGCAGCCAGAGGAGAGACGTCAACACACGCACGCAGAAACAGAGAGCGCGCGCGTGCGTGCGCGCGTGCGTGCGTGCGCGCGTGCGTGGCCCAACAGCTCTACTTTTCTGGGCCTTAGCAAGTCAAAGCAGTCGTGAGCCAACAAGGACACATGATGATCCAGCGCTGAAGAAAAGAAAGAAAAAGTCAGGAAAAGTGGACCACTTTTTTTCTGGGGAAAGTCTGTACGTTGAAGGTGCCACCAAGGTGCAGTCCCAAGACGAGACTCGTGCGCTCTCGTCCAATCGTGTACTGGCGCCAGAGAGCTGAAGTCAACTGCAAGTGGAACAGTCGAGTACCTGCTGAAGGTAAGTTGGACTCGACGACCGTGGACAACTCGTGCTGGTCGACCTGACAAGAGGCTGCGTTTGCACTGAGCTCCTCCGCACAAATCCTGCTGGGATTTTAGCGCTGCTTGGGCAATCTTTAGTGCAGGATTATCTCGACACTGACGCAACCACGACCCGGAGGAAGCCGTGACACTGGTTGTGCGTGCTCGTGCAGACGAGCACTTTTTGTCTCTTCTGCTCTGGAGGAGGTGACGCAGCTCCTTCTGGGAGATTTGCATATCTGACGAGAAGATTCTTACCCCGCTTCTTGTGTGTGCGGTTTCTGCAGCGGTTTCATGCAAATTTGCATGCTGTTCTTACGACATCATGTCAGGATTCGTAGAGCTTGACCTGATAAGGTCTGATCAGTGCAAGGAGATTTTTACCACCTGGCAAGCAATTAATTTACAACTTAAGTCAACTTCGCAAAACAAAGTGATGTGTTGATCATTTCATTAAGCGCCGCTGCCGCCGCCATGCGTGCGAGATGAAGCCGCCGTCAGGCATCCACCGAGCGTCGTCGCCGTCGTCGTCGTCGTCGTCGTCGTCGCCGTCGTCGTCGCCGTCGTCGTCGTCGTCGTCGTCGTCGCCGCCGCCGCCGCCGCCGCCGCCGCCGAAGTCGTCAAGGCCACAGACGCAATCCTCAGCAATCGGGGCCATCCCGCCCCTCAAGTCGCCGCAGCGAGGCTGGCGGCACCTTCAACAACGACGACGACTGTGGCGGACGCTCAGCGGCTGCCACCTCCGGCGGAGGCGGCAGCCGCCACCGTAGCAGCCGCCGCAACCCAGCTGTCCGTGCGGCTGACACCACCCACGCCGCCAGACACGCCGCAGCGGCGGAAGAGCAACAAGGGCGACATCATGCAACAGCAGAGGCACAGGTTGCTAAGGCAGGAGGAGACGACCTGTGAGGCGGCGACCGCGGCGGCGAGGACGCCGCATCAGCACCACCCGCTGCGCGTCGGCTTCTACGAGGTGGGCCGCACCATCGGCAAGGGCAACTTCGCCGTGGTCAAGTTGGCCACGCACAGAATCACCAAGACTCAGGTAAAGCCCGATGACAAAGTCTTGTTCCAAAGGATCTGGCTTCTTCACCTACTTCTCTCGTCACTTCCTTCCCCCCCCCCCCCGTGCGAGGCTTAGCCTTGCCTAAAAAATCACTTTCTTCAACGCTCCTGTGCCAAATTTTGGCACTGGAGCGTGAACAGCGTGAAAAATGCCAGCTAATCAATTCCTTGAACGCCGTTTGCTCATCTTGAAAGTGTTGAGCTTTTTCCGCATGATTTCAAAACTGTCGCACTCGCCCCCAAAAAAAGGCAAACAAACAAAAACCGAGAACATTTGCGAAAGTTCCTGTGACTGAGGCGAATGCAGATAAATGGATAACTTAGCTGGCCATAAATAAATAACTTGGACCACGCTGCGCAGTAGCTGTGAGACGTCACATCTTTACTGATCTGGCGTTAAACAGGAACGTTTCTTGGATTCGCACCCAAAGCTTCAGGACTTGCAATGAAGATCTCGAGCCTCTATCTGTGTTAGGAGGGGATAAAAATCGCCATTTTCACCCTCCCCCTCTGCTAAAATTGGCTGGATTTGGGAAAGAGGCGTGTTTACAGGATAGTTTGGCTGACTGCCATCTGCATCGATTAGACTCGACGCTCCTCAATCCCAGGATGTTCGGCAGAAAACTCATCATCCATCGAGTTTTGAACGTCTCAGGGGTCATCTTAGGCAGTCATATCTCAACAACGTTTGCTTTTCAATTCGGGGAAAGGCAGTGACTTTCACGCGAGCAGCTTTCCAAAGGCTGCACACGCTGTTTCTTGAGCTCGCCAAAGGCTCTCACGTAGTTTCCTACCGCATATTTGCGTTAGGTCAGGTCAGATGTGCAAGCACAAAAATTTGCAAACAATTGAGGGAATGACCAACTTTTTTCAGGTTGCCATCAAGATCATCGACAAGAGCAAGTTGGACAAGGCCAATCTTGAGAAGGTCTTGAGAGAAGTGGAGGTGCTGAAGCTGCTGAACCACCCCAACATTGTCAGGCTCTATCAGGTCATGATGACCAAGAACATGATCTACATCGTCTCCGAGTACGCGCCTTGTGGAGAGATCTTCGGTAAGAGGGAGAACATGAATCACATGAGATCAACGAGGAGGTGGGTTTCCGGGGAGGGGAGGGGGTGCACAAGTGGAATGGGGGTAAACGAGAGTTGTTCCCATGTTGGGAAGGGAAGTAGCTTTGACTCCCACACCACACCCGAGCGTCTGGAGGAGGAAGAAAAAATGCTTTCCTGTACAATGGTTTGGGAAAGCAAAGTGGGAGGCAAAAAGCCATTTTCCACACCGTTGGGCCTCTCCTCACTCAAGGAGCTCTGGCAGTGGCAAATGGGCAAAATGCATTTGTATACAAAAAAAAACCTTTTTCACCAAAAAAGACTGCCAATTAGAGGGCTGTAGATATTCGATTTTTGCAACTTCAGTCAGTGCAAAATCTCGATTCTGCTGCTGATCGAATGTTAGCGAAGAGCCGACTTTCAATCTTGCGGCTTTCGTGCAGATTCTTTGCGAAAAATCGAATGTGCACTGTATTTTTGCGTTGAGAAAGCTTCTTCTCACTTCGAACAGAGTCCACGCTTTTGCTGCATTGGAATTCTTCAGTCCCAGAATGTGCGAGTCGTTGTCTTTTCTGCACGTTGATGAAACATAAGGGACTTGTTCAAAGGCCTGCGGCTTTCACACGTGGGCCTTGAGCTGGCGCAAGCACTTGACCGCGGGCCTTTGGCCTTTGGAGATGCTCCGCAACTTTGATTTAGTGAGTGCGCACTCACTTCTTGCCAGAAAGTTGAAGCTCGTCTATGTACCTAAAACCAAAGCAAAGTGTGACAATTGCCTGAAAGCCACAAGTCTGACATTGACCGCAGTCCCTCTCAGCTCTTGGATGAGAAGTTCCTCTCCGTGAAGGCCCACATTGACAGGGCCTGGGCCTGGCCTGGGCCTGGCCTAGGCAGTGACGCTTGTCCCAGAGAGGAAAAAAACATCTGTGCTTGCATCATGAGTCAGCAGGACCCCTCAAGGCCCTTATTGTTGCACTTTTGATGAAGCTGATGCAAGGAAGGTTGCATTAATGTGAAGTCATACACGCACACGTGGACACGGACAGGTGTGCACGAAGAGGCAAATGAAGGCATGAATTTTCACCTTTTTTCCCCTTTAATTTAAGACTACATCGCATGTCATGGCCGAATGTCTGAGTCCTTCGCCAGGAGGAAGTTCTGGCAGATCGTGCTGGCGGTCGAGTATTGCCACCAGAGGAGGGTGGTGCACAGGTGAGAGATACTTGAAGGAGGGTAGAATTGCTTAGAGTCATCGTTGGAGTCTTGTCTCAGTCTCAAGATGTTCTCTGAGGAGAGGTCGGAATTTTAGGAAAACCCGCTGTGCTTCAGAACGTTTATTACTAAAGTTGATGAGAAATGAAGAAAAGTACCAGACGATTTTTTGAAAATATTGGTAATGCGAGCTTTTGACCGACACAATGTCCATCGCAAACTCCGAGGTCTCGACGTGACCTCACGCTGATCTCGGGAATGTGGCATCATGAATGCAGAGGCTGACCTTCAGTGGCCTTAAGGAAGCTGCATCTGAGCAATTTTGTGGTTTCTCGCTCAAGTGACGACTTGGAAAAACTCACTTAGCTCCCCGAATGACCTTCAACCATCGAAAGACTAAGGTCTTGGACTACGTTGGCTTGGAGAATTTTGTCAACAGTTATGGGCATCTTAAAAACATTTTCCTCCGAAGAAAACAGCATCTTTGACAATTTGCTTGAGAGAAAAACCCCTTAAGGCCACGCTGCACATATGATTCAGCTAAAAATTAAGGTTGCAGCCTAAAAGGAAAGCCTGCAAAATTTGAGAACATTTCAAGTTCGTTCATTTCACAACTGCTGGAGCTTTCACTCTATTCTTTCTTTCTTTCTTCCTTCAGAGACCTAAAGGCTGAAAATTTGCTCCTGGATCGCGACCTCAACATCAAGATCGCTGACTTTGGCTTCTCCAACTATTTCACGCCCGACGGCGGACACCTGGCCACCTGGTGCGGGTCGCCGCCCTATGCAGCTCCGGAGGTCTTCGAGGGCAAGAAGTATAAGGGGCCAGAAATTGACGTCTGGGTAAGTCATGATGACGACGTCAGAGGATGATGGGAGGTGACAATGGGGTCAGGGAGGACAAAAAAAATAAAGGGGGTCATCATTTTCTTTTCTCACTACGTCGTTGTCGTCATCTTCTTTTGTTCTCCCTTCCTCCTGCGTCCTGCTCCTCGCCGTCACGTACATGTCCAACTCGTTTCAGAGCATGGGAGTGGTGTTGTACGTGCTGGTGTGTGGCGCCCTGCCCTTCGACGCCTCCAGCTTGCACGCCCTCAGGGACAGGGTGTTGTCGGGAAGGTTCAGGATACCTTTCTTCATGTCATCAGGTAAGGAGAACATAAGGAGAACAAGTGGACGTTCCGGACGCAGCTGCTGAGTCCTTGGACTAGCAGCGATTGGTCAGGCTTTGCTTACAGACGCTGCTGCACTACAGGTTGGCTCAGTTAAGTTGCAACTTTGCCCCCAGCCATCGTTCAGCACGCGATTCCCCAGAATAAACTTTTGTTTACTTGGCATGGGGTTGAAGATCACGACGTGGCAACGCTTGTGGGATATGTTTAAACAAGAGGCCTGGACGGCGTGCGATGAGTTAGAGGAAGCTGTCGCACTTGAAGCCGTTGCCCATGTTTGACATCGAGCTCTTGAAAACGTCTGGCTCTGATGCGACATCGACAAGATGTTTTGGCATGACTTGGAGCATTTTGTCGGGTTCCACCTCATGAGCCAACGTGTCACTCACTAACTGCAGTACAGGGTGACGACGAACGAGCGTGCAGTGTTTCGCTCCACTCCGTGATCCAGCCACAAGGCCAATTGTCGGTCTCTTTTGCATCACCCTGTACAGCAAGCAGCTTTGCATCCCAGCACGAGAAATTGGGCCAATCTAAACGTTTCATTCTATTCCTCCCTGAAATATTCATGAAGCTTCGCTCCTTTGAATGCGCTTAATCTTCCAATTTGGACCTATTTGAACTTTCTGCAATCGATGACTGTCATCGAGACTTCCCAACAAACTTTGCAGATTTTTCTTCGTTCTGCAACGGTCAAACAGTGACGAAAGTTTTCGGCGCCCACTTTCTGACGTCATCGTGAGGAGGAAAAACACTTTCTCGGCCGACGAGTAATGGCTTCTCATCGTGCTCTTCCCTTACAGAAATGCTTTCAGTGCTTTCCTTGACAGTCAGATCAAGAGTTTGATCAGGACGACGTTTTTGTTGCTCTTCAAAGTCATCAGGGTAGTGCTGCCGACGTTGTTTTCTCTTCTGCAAGTTCTGAATTCGAACACTCCAAATTTCATAGCACCCTTGAAAAAAAAAGATATTGGCCCCAAAATGAGGGCTCTTCTTTCAACGTTAATTCCTCTCGGAAGTCTTCGTGTGCCAGCGTAGAGGAGATCCGAAACGAAAACCGCCGCTGTTTTCTATCCATTCTTGGTCTTGAAGCCCACGCACATCCGAGGCGTGCGCGCACACCTCCGGGCACGCGCGCGCGCCCGCGCAGCTGTGGGCCTCCTCGCCGCAGTCCACGTGTGCCCCTCCTGCACTTTTCTCTGTCACTCAGCACTCGGCTTATTTGACTGGCAAAGATATTGGGAGTGCTTGAGTAGGCTCGGGTCAACAGAGAGCAAAGCTGGACGATATTCAGTCAGGAATATCGTCGAAACTCGATTTTTCAGGCCGAACAATGGACTTTCATCTGCCCCCCCCCCCCCAGAGTCGAAGTGGCAACTATCGATTTCGGGCCTCTCGAGGGCCAGACCAAGGAGGTCGCGTCCTGCAGTCGACACTTTCAGCCCAGGAGCTTCTCAGTGATCTGTGATTTCACGCAGCTGTTCCTAATCTTGGGTTACCCAATACCTCCACTCTTACCTATCCCTGACAGCGCCCTTGCTCGCACCCGCACGCACACACGGAGAGAGTGTTCGCGTGTTCTGACGTCACCATAGGACGTGGTATCAACCCACGCAATAGCAGCAGCAGGGAGAAAGCAGGGAAACAGCAACAATAACAACAGAACTGGTTTGACAGATGCTATTTACCAAGAGAAACAGAGTGGAATGACAGGAAAAGGCCCTTAAAGTCCTGCTCCAGCTCTTAAAAGTCTTCTTGAAGTAACGTTCTTGCTTCTCCTCCCCCCCTTTTCATTTGACAAGGGTCGTTGACCCTTTTCGCACACTCAAACTTCGTATTCCCGCCTTACCCCCCCCCCTCTTCCCCCCTGGGCCTGGTGAGGCCCAGGCCTAGAAGCTATTTTTCGACTGCTTTCTCCCTCTTTCGTACGGAGCAACTCAAGAAGGGGGGCAAAGGCCGGGTTCGGTTACGTTCGGTTAGGGGAGTTGGGTCAAAGTCGTCAAAGACAAACTTTGATGAAAGTTTCTCCCGTCTTTTGTGGCCGACGATGAATAGAAAAATATTCAACACGTGCAACAGCTGCTTTAAAGCTTTAGAGAGCTATTGTTTGTCCGGCCATCTTTCTTCCTGCGCGCGTGCGTGCGTGCGTGTGTTAAGACATCTTCATGGATGGGCCGACCTGGCCGTGTCACACGCACGCACTCACCTCGTCCTGGACCACTAATGTTTTCCTCGACGTCAGAGGGGTTTTTTTTCCTGGGTGGGAAAGAGGTTATTCTTGAAATGAATGCGTTGTTGCAAAAGCTGCCTCCTCCTGAAGCGTCGGACTACGCACACAAAGTGTCACTTTTCACGTAAAAAAAAGCCTTCATTTTTGGGTCTGATCCGGTGCGTTCCGAGGCCTCCCAATGTACGTTTCACGCCCCATTCATTCATTTCGGCCTTGGAAGGCTTTCTCGGCTGCTTCCAATGCATAATCTTGGCCTCCATTGAGTAACTTTTGGCAGGATGATGTGCGCATTGATAGGAGGGAGAAAGGGTTTGGTTGCAGATCTTGGTCACTGCGACGCCCACGTAAGAAGTGCTTAAGAGACGTACAAATAAAGCCTTGAGATACTGAGCGCTGTTCAGTGCAGTGCAGTGGGTGCTTTTTGAATGGGGGAGGAAAAAAGCTTTTTGCCGCCTTTTTTCCTCAGGGACTCTTGTTCCCAAGTTGCGGCTCTCACAGAGGTTTTGCACACGTCCTCCTCCCAAGCTACTTATGTTGGGCCTTTCACAGGACCCTTCTCAGTAGGCCCCTGGGCCCATTTAAGTGCAAAAATAATTTATTTAAGCGTGTTGACCATGAGAAGGTTGGGGTTGACCAATGAAGTGTCTAACGAGGTGCTCACTTAGCTGGAAGCCGAATGAAGAATCAGTCTGGAGGAATGGGGGGAAAGATTGGGGCATTCGAGAAATTAATCTGCCAAAGGAAAAAAAAGTAACAGTCCAAGTTGCGATGTTGCGGGGTTTTTGTGTGCCCGTGATGTGAAAGTGCTTGGAACTAATGTTGTTGGGAAATCCTCCATGATAGAGCTGTCAAAATTGAGAGCTGAAATATGAGGAAAGTTTTTTTCGTGACCACGTTCGCAATTTCCCGTAATCAGGAGCAGCGAGAAGAAAAATGGGAGGGAAAGCAAAAGGGCCGCAAAGGCCGAGGCTGAGGCCGCAAAGCCTCAACCCCTCTTCCTAGTGCCCGAGTGACAAAGTTTGTTTAGAAGAGGCTAAAAGAAGGAGGAGAGAAAAAAGCAGACACCGATTGAGACATGGTTTGTCCGTCGCAGTCTTGGATATGTCTCAGTCCCTCTGGAAGCTTTGTATTTCGCAAGCATGATTTATTGGCAGTTCGTGCACCTGGGAGGGGGGAGGAAGTGGATTGAAATTGGCTCCATTGGCATTTTTGCCAAACTTAAAAGCAGGGGTTCTCCACACTCACACTTTTCAGACATGCCTGTACGTTCTTGGAGAAGCCATCAGGTTCTGGTTGCTCTAACAAGCAACAGAAGAGCAAAAGTTGGAAGGGGTTTTTTTCTTGTGCTCTGAGATGGGAGCAATTGGTGGTTGAGGCCAGAAAAAGAAGCTCAGCTGATGTGGGGAAGAAGTACAGGAGGAACCCTTTACTCACAGAAGCCTGCAGCAAAGTCGTGGCTAAATCAAGCGTCCGGCTGACTTTGATGGGGAAAGTTGGATCTGGTCACGCTGAAGCAGACTCAACGTCGTTGAGCGACGTTGAGCCTGCTTCAGCAGTCCAGAGCGACATCATAGAGGACTCCCGATGTGTTTGTTTCATCAAGAAGGCAGATGGGGTTTGGCCCATTGCCTCTGTTTCCCCCTCTCCGTTCCTAATTGGGTGGCCGAGGTTGACGATCATGAAGCTGTCGTAGTTGTTCTGGCCCAGTTTTACTACTCCTGCTCGTCGCTGAGGGTTGAATTTGCTTCTCGTCTGAATACACTCAGGACGCAACACTCAAAAATCGGTCGGACGCTCAATTTCGCAAATCTATCCTAGGAATATCTTCCTAAAAGAGACGTGCCAAAGTGCTTTCTGCACAATGCTTGTTATTATTTGCAATGACCTATTGTTTCCACTTGATGAAAGCTCTTTGAGGACTTTTTTCTCGTCATTCTCCCAATGGGACAGCGGAATCTGTCTTTATGAATGATCTTCGGACTGGAGGAAGTGACTTATTTTTATAGAGAAGGACCTATTTTTTATGATAGAAATATGGGCGATTCTAGGAAGGTCATTCTTATATAGACGTTCCACTGTGACCAGCGTCTCCACCTCGATCTACTTACGTCCAGGGGGAGGGGGAGGCATTAAATTATACACTGTTGTGTTATTTTCGGTCCATATTGCACCATTGCGAGGAGCTTTGGATGAACTGAAGTGTTGCCATTGGTAGTGAAGACCTTGCGCTATCAATCGGCACCGCTGTTTGTTCCTGGTCACTGCACTGGAAACTTATGAAGACCTGCGAACAGCAATCCTCATTGATTGTAGTAGTAATGGTGTTGCTGTCACACTTTTTTGAGACCAAGGAAAGTACTAGAATGTCCCGCTTTTTGGCACAGAGGGAGTGTGCGCAACTTGATGTGGAACTCCAGGTACATATGGAATGAGGGGGGAATGTCTAATTGACAGGGCTTCCCATTCTGTGAATTTCGACCGTTTTGTTCTTTAAAAGAGGTTCCATTGTTGTCCACGAAGAGGCTTTTTCGTTGACAGAAAAACAAGAGGAAATTTGCTGATCTCACCAGATTTTGTGTTGTCATTGTTGCACTTTCAAGTGTTGGATCGCATCAGAGACAAAAGCACTTTTAAATCCCCCTCCCACGTCCTTTGAGACCAACTGGAGCCTGAACCTAATCTGCCTTCCTTTTCGCCAAGTGTCTGTCTGTCTGTCCATCAATTCTTGCTGTGAAGACCTGTGCAGAATTCAACTCTTGGTAGCTGAGACATTTGGGAACCTCTGGCAGGGACAAGAAGCAAAAGGCCCAGTCTTACTTTCATTGTCACGCGAACTTGGACTGACGTCAGTCTAAGGTTTCCTGGATCCATCCAGGAGGAGGCGTAAAGGTACAGGGATGAGAAAAGTGGTCCAGGGGGAACTTTCAGATTAGAGCATGGAGGCAAACAAAGACTATTTGACTTCTGCCTTCTCTCGAACAGCTCAAAAAACTTCATGTGTTCATCTTGTGAAAAGAGGCTTCCACGTTAGTGTAGGTCTTTTCCTGCCAGATGGTCTACCTCAGAATTAGGAAAGTACTTAATGCTGCTGAAGTACAACTAAAAGTTTGGTGCATCATTGGCAGGAAGCCTGGAAACGGATGTGACACCAGGCTGACTCTTTCTGCAGAAACTTTCATTTTTCCTTGTACCACTTTCATTTTCTTACAACAACAAACATTAAAACAGTGTCAAGATGGAGGAAAGAAGGAACAAAGTAATTGAGTAGATTTGGGCTGGCCACTTCACTTTGGACTAATGTTGCCGTCTGCTTCAACATCCACTGAGAAACCAGCCAGGGACAGGGACAAACTGACTCTTTTCCAGCTGCATCAAGATTTACAAGGAGAGCAAGGCGTAGGTGGTTGTACTCGTAATAAGGTGTATCGCAGACTTCAGCAGGAAGCATTATGTAATTCAAAATGGCAACTCTCCGACAAAGGTATCAAGGCACGCCCAGGAGGCCTGGGCTGTTTTAGAAATGTCATCAGACGTCACATGATCTAGCCCCCCTCCATCCACCATGGCAGCCTTCACGGCCTCAACATTGGACCTCCACAAGACCACACTGATCACCATCAGCCACCTTCACATGGCTAGCGCCCATAGAAATTCTTGTCGCCGGTAAAGTTGACAGAGTCAACATTGACAGGGTCTCTGCTAGACTCGTTTGAAAGAGTGGGAGCGACTAACTTATTGGGGGGTCCACACTAAATTGTACACTGTAGTGGTATTTCTGGTGCACACTGCGCAGTTATGAGGAGGAGGCTTTGGAAGATTTGTCGCCACTGCCAGTGAAAGCCTTCGCCTGTGAATCAACACCTCTACAGTATCCAACAAAATATGCGCAACACATGTAAAGTTCATATTGTGCACTGAATCTGATCTTGTTTGTGGGGAAATTTTGCACCCTTTGAATTGATATTGTAAACATTCAAATCAGCCAACGACTACAGCACCAATGTCACAATGTCTGAACTGCATCAATAGATGCACACCTCCATTGTCACCGGTGACAAGAAGAGAGACAGTCTTGGGATGGACCTGGAACGGTTTTGCAATGTTCCAGGTCCATCCAAAGACTGTTTGTTACATCCAAAAGCTCTATGAGGCCGCTGGAGGATCTGAGAAATGCAAATGGGGCAGTCAGCTGAGAACTGTGAGGACTGAAGATGGGAAGTGTCGCCTTCTTCATTTTTGACTTAGGGTGTCCGCGTCCAAGTCCAGCCTGAACCTGCTGGCGTCTTCCCCAAAACACAAGGACATAGTTACGTCCAAAGTGTTCAGCACGTCTGTGTATTGGCGTGACATAGCTAATGTTGAACAGTGTTTATAAGCTCATAGGAGGAGAAAAGTGTTTGTATCATTAACCATTAGGCTCATATAGAAAACAATCACTGCTTGTGTGATGAAGGAACTAAGCAAAGCAGCGAATTTCCCACGCCCAAAAAGTATACATGACATTCTGAATCTTCATGAACATTCTGCTTGTCGAGATATAGCGATGACTGATGAGTTCACCTGGAAATCCTGACTAGTACCTTGCAACATTCTTGTTAGAACATTTGGGCTGAGAAATCTCTGGGGATCTGGCAAGAGCGGAAGGTTCGCATCCATAGGAGAAATCCGCAGAGTCTGGAGCAAGTCTGCATGGAAGAATATTTCCATGGATAAGTGTGAAAATCTTATAGTTACACTGGTCTTGGTGCAATATACGTGGGTCTTAGTTGACGAGGAGGCTTAAGACTATTTACTAACGTTTGGAGTCTCCTGATTATGAGCTGACTTATCTTGGACATAAGGAAATTGCTGCTTTGCTTAGTTCCGTTGCTCTACGAGTGAATGATTATTTCTGCTTCATTTTCAATAAGGGCAGCAACTTTCTTTCCTCCTGAAGTAGCTCTTGGAGTGCTGAGAGTCACGTTATGGTATCATCACGGTCACGGTAGAACCATCAGAGTCACGGTAGAACTGACAGACGTCATGACTTCTTTCCGAACATGACTGCTCGTGAGCACCCGACACACCAAAGGACATCCGACGTCCAACATGACCATCATTACTTTGAAGAACAAAGTCAAGCTCTTTTGAGGCATAATCATGGGAGGCCTGTTCTCCACTAAAATAAGGCCAACCTTGGGCCTCAACTCGACTTAGGGGAGACTTCCTAGACGCTCAGATTCAAAATACTCAAATCCTGTTGCTTCAGCTGTTTCTTTCATCCACCCCTTCTCAACAACTGAGTGTGAAGACTCCACACACCAATGGGCACAACAGCCTTTCCCAGCATCCCCGGGCAAAAAAGGCTTGTTGCTTCTCGACCGTGAGCACCCTATATGAATGTCAACTAGCTCAGTCTCAAGCTGAGCCTTATTTTCTCCTCGGTGAGCTGCTTTTGGCCATCACTGCACAGCTTCAAGTGTCAGGGTTGGAAAACAGTCCTAAATTAGCTGTGTGTTGTGCAAATTTCGATGCTGACACGCGCAAGATCTGCTCTGACGTTATCGTTCTGGTCTTTCCAGTCATGTCATTCCCTAATTTACGACAGAGGCTTATCTTACATACACGCGGAGTCACTCACATGATAAGGCCGCAGCTTACTCGTGTGTCTAGGAACCCTTTGTCTCAGAGTGCACCTGTACTGAAAATGAATGTCTCTGTAGTATATATAATAGGTAGTACACTCAATATGTGGTAAAACGTGCTCGGGGATAATAAAGCTCTTGAAAATTATGCAAATATTGAATGAGTGGAAAAGTTTTAGTGAAGAAGGCTGAAAATCGTCGAACATTGTACGATGGTTCTCAGATGCTCCTGCCAGGTTCATCAAAAGAATGGAGCTCTGAAAATGATGGTGGAGAAATTTCGCACCCAAGAGCCCCAAATAAAGGCAGTCGGTGGACACAATGTGAGGGGCGCAGGAGCGTCCGGAGGTGGTCGCGGCCACGAGGAGGCTCAAGGGGGAGAGCTGTTGCATTTCCCTTGATTCACCCACAACCTGAGCTCTGTACAATACATAAATGTAGATACATACAACAGTGTGTGTGTGAAGCTCCTGTGATGCAATTTTTCTGTGAAATGAAGGACATTCAGTTATAGGCTGTAAAACTGGTTGGAAGTTTATGACCGTAATCGCTGCAAAACTCTCATTTTTACACCCTAATGATGTCACAGATATTGTGCGTTCAAATTTTGGCTGGAGCTTTTTTTCTCCCCAAATGACACACTAAACGCCCAGCTCATGCAGAGTGCAAATGCACTCCTGTTAGCATTTTCTCATGTTTTTGTGGAAAGTCACAACGTCAAGGATTCTCCGAAAGAATCATGAATAGAAAGCATGAATAGAAAGTCACTGAATTGACTGATGAAGAAAGGAGGTTGAAAAATGATCTATGGAGCAACCGCGAAGTAAATAATCTTCTTTTTCTCTACTCCGACTGTGCCAATGATCAATAGTTGCTTGTGTATTGCCTGAAGAGGTCCTTCCCGTGCCAGACAACTTTCTGGCATTCATTAACTTGGTGGTTGCTTCTAAACAAATCTCCTTGCTTCAGACAACAGCCTGAGTAGACCAGACGAATTGATACCATCTATGTGGAAAGATGTTGGGAGGCTTACAGATGTGAGAAACGCATTTGTAAGCCTGTAATACTTTGAAAGTCAAATGACTTTCCGCTCTCCACTCAAAACATTGCATCTATGGCCTTTCAGACTGTGAGTCCTTGGTCCGCCGGATCCTGGTGTTGGACCCCGGCCGCAGGTACAACGTGCCCTTGATCAAGAGGCACCGGTGGATGCAAGCGGAAGCTCCGCCAGGACAGGAAGTCAGACAAAAGCCAGCGTCTTCTCAGCCACAGACACCTTCTGAGGAAGAGGCACCAGCTAACATAAGTCAGCAACATCATATGGACAACCAGCTGTCGAGACAGGTGCCAAGTGGCCGGAAGTGCGATGAACCTATCAATGAAAACATACTAAAGATCATGGGTGACCTTGGTATTGACACCAACGTCACAAGAGAGGTAAAGAGTGATGAGTATTTGTGTTGCGTACAAGATCTTTGTTTGAGGCTTTCCCATCCAACGTAGGTTATTGAGACAGACAGTTTTATCAGCTTTCCACATCCCTTCCCAGCAAAGTGCTTTTTCTTTCTTTGACGTTTTCGAGAGGCTTTTTCTGAAAAAAAATTAATTGTGTGTAAAGATGTCAACTTGTAACAATGTCGTCAACATTGTCTTGCTTCAATCCCCACAGTCTGTGAAGAATGAGGTCTATGACCACCACGCAGCCATTTACTTCCTGCTGCAGGAGAAGTCCGCCATGGCGGCCAAGCAGCAGTTGTTGGCCATGAGCAGTAACCAACAGCAGTTGGTACCACAGCGAAGACAGTTTTACATCAAACAGCAGCAGCAGCAGCAACAACAACAACAACAACAACAACAACAACAGCAGCAGCAGCAGCAGCAGCAGAAACAGCAGCACCAGGCGTCAAGGCATTTGTCGCTGGGCACGGACCAGGACAAGGTGGAGAGGTTGGCCCGGAGACCAAGTGCTGTCGCTGAGCACAACATGGCCGAGCAGCAGTGGCAGCAGCAACTACAGCTTGACAGTAGCTGCAGCAACAACGGAGGCATGACTGCCTCGGAGTTTAGCTGCCTCACCTGCGGAGGGGTCATCCTTGAGAACACCACCAGCACCACGTCCTGTGTCAAGTGTGCAAGGCTGAGAACCAGGAGAAGAAACTTTGCTCATCCTGCGTCCAACAATTGGTCCTCATCCTCCTCTTGCGGTAGTGCAAGCTTGCGGTTGGGAGCCGCACCCGCCGCAGCGGCCGTGGCCGCTACGCCGCTTGGGCCTCACGACAGCCGCGACAGCGGCGTGAGCAGTGGCAGCAGCCAAGACTACGGCGAGTACACGCCACCGGTGGAGAAGACTTTCCCGCGCTTTCCGCAACAGCCGCCGAATCAACCAGCCTCCACGGCCCAGCCTTATGCACAGTTGGTCAGGAAACTGTCCGAGGTTGAAGGCATCGTACCCACTTTTGTGCCTAACAACGGTGGCAACAAGACCTCTTTAGACGAAGGAGTCGTAGTGACCGAACCAACCGCTCCGGATCCGGCAGTGGGTGATGCTGCGGAATCCGCGGCGACCTCTGGCTCTCGGCGGCGTGTTCGACTGAGTCAGTTGGCCTCGTTCGACTCCTCCTCCCTTGGGTCGTGTGTGAACAGGGACAGCAGCGTTGCTAGTTTTACTACGTCCAATGAAGATGATCACGACAATGACTCTTTTGAGTCTTTTGAAGAAAATTCACTCATGATGAATCAGCAGCAGCAGCACCTAGATCAAGATCTCACACAGAGTCTGCCTTCGTGCAACAACAGAGGAGCAGCGGCGGCGGCTGCCCCAACCCAGGCTGCCGCTGCCGCCGTCATGCCAATCCAGAATGTGGTTCTTCACGAGGCATCTTCAGATCTTGGGCAGCAGCAGCAGCATTTTCAACATCAGCAACAAGTTAATCAAAATAACTTCCTACAGCTGCCGCTTGCGGCGGCCGCTGCGGCCGCCGTCGTGGCCGCCGCCCCCTCTGGGATGAGGTCTCCGGTTCACTTCCGTGAGGGTCGACGCGCGTCCGACGGATTCATGCATAACGTTGTCGCCTTCCAGCAGAGAATCTACGAGCGCGGGCGAGCCGCCGCTGCGGCTGGTGCGGCTGCTAGTCCAGCAGCTACTGAGATCAGTGACCTCCAAGAAGAACACAGGGCGTTGCAGAGCCAATTCTCCAACTGCGGCAGTGGCGGCGGTGGCGGCAGTGGCGGACGTAGCAACACGCCGCCGTCGAGGAAGATTCCTTCGGCAATCGCCGCGGCAGGGGCTGGTCTGAGTGGCAGCTGCGGCGGAGGAGTCGGACGCCCGTCTATATCCAAGCGCATCAGCGTTCCTGAAAACTTTGTCTTCTTTCCTGCTGGAGGAGGGGCCGCGGCAGCAGCGGCCGCGGCTGGCGACGCGGCGACACCGTTGCCCCCCTCACAACCCGCCGCCCTACAACAGCAGCTACTTACTCACCGCCTTCACCACAACCAAAAGCGCCACCAAGGTGGCGGCGGCGGCGGAAAATCTGGCAGACTCTTCCAGGTGACCAAGCCAGGCATGAAGCAATCCAACAAGCCTTACCTGCCGCAAGAGTCTTACACGCCGCAGACCTCGGGTCAGGAGTTTCTTTTTCAGCCGATTGTTGAGGACGAACCCGCCGCCGAGGTGGACCAGCCGCTGCAGCAGCCGCAGCTTCACAAACCGCCGGATATAGCTGTAACAGAGCCTTTCTTGTTCCGGCCGATTGCGGATGGCGGCGACCAGACGCCGCAGATTCGGCAAGACTTTCTCTTCAAGCCAGCAGTCCCAGCCGCCGGGGTTGGAGAGGACCACGAGGTCTTCTTCTCGGTGCGCGAGGTTCCAGTTGAGGCCGACGAAGCCACGGCGTCGACGGCCAAGTCCACTTGGCAGGCGCTGCCCAGCTACATGGCCGAGAGCTGCCGCCTCTCGCCGCCTCTGGACCAACCGCCTCAAGATCATCCTCCGCCGCCGCCCGCGCCGCGGCCGAGAAAGGCCTCTGAGACTGAGAACATGGACACTTTGTCCCCCTCGTGACTGCCTGAAGTGCTGCTGTTCTAACTTATAGTGGCTAGTGTTTTAGTGCATGTGATTGAGATATCATAGTTATAAATCAACTGTCAAGAAAAGACCAATGTTGAGGATTACACAATACCGTAGGAAGTTCTACGTCAAAAAGCTAGGACAAAAAAGTCTGTGATGATGATTGATTCAAAGGAAACAAATTGGGAAAGAAAGAAGGTTACATGAAGGCCAAACAGCTGTCAACAAGAAGTCTAAGAAGAAAAATATGGCATATCACATAAATTGCAAAAATTTAGGAGAAATGGCAAAATTTGAAGCGAAAAAACAGCTGCTACTGTACATTCTGAGAGTGCCGTCATCGTATATTTTCTAAAGCAGTTAAGTTAGTTTACCAAATATGCGTAGTAGAACTAACAATGCTATAACAAGATGTTAGAGATGCATGATGGTAGCTGCTCACACGCAAGCAGTAGAGGACCACATATGTTTATTTATTACGCAGTTTTCCGGTGGGTCGAGCAATAATTCTAATCAGTTTTGTTTCTTATGAGTTTACTTTTTATAATCAGTGTGATTGTGATGATCCTGACCTGATACGAAGATGCATTAAAGATTTAAACGAAATATATACTTCGAAGAGTAAGTTTTGCCAACACCTTCCGCTGCTCACTTGTGAGTCTCTTTTCGGGTCGCCCGTGTCATTTCCTCTAAATTCCTGCATCAATGAGTGCTGCACGGGCAGCACTTCAGACGCTATATAGGTTGAGTGATTCTACGTCGAGAAGTTGCGAGAAACCGCCATGATGCAGCGCGTGCATTCACTCTGACGACCGCAAGGACACTACGGTGGTACAGAGCGAGTCAAAAGTCACTTCTACGGCTCCCTTCATGCTCCGGTTGGCCTCAAAACATTCAAAAGGCCTATTTGGAACCAACCCATGACTCGAGAGTGTACAAAACATATTTGGTTTTTTTTTTGCAAGGATTTGAGTTGGGCAAAAAATTACAGTCGACCCGTTGCTAAATAAGAATTCAGTCAGCAGTAAAATGGAAGTTTTTTCCCCGATCGAAGTTGCAGAAGTCGAACATGTACATCAGTAAATGTGTACACAAAACATCCTGTGTAGTGAAACGTTTTCTGCTTCACCTTCTGCACTACATTTAAAACTGTGATAACAAAGAAACGTTGCTTTGTCTGCGTCCACGCCGCAAGTTAGAACTCTGAAGAAAATTCTCCAGCATAAACGTGACCTCAGAAAATCAGCTTCAGTTATGCTTCGTCCTTTGTTTGAGCTCTCTCACGACGAGAGCGGCCAAGGACTGAAAATTTAGAATAGGAACATGATCATCACAATGAGGGGAGTCAATTTTTTTACTCTCTGCATCTCCCCTGACGCAGCTGGACCGATTAGGATCAACCATTGCATGTTGGTAAAGCCCCAGTTATTAGTGGAGGGCAGAGTCTGTCCTCCTCTTCCGTCAACAATGAGTGTAGCCGAGAAAAAAACTGGTCCACTTGTATATAGCGAAACTATACAAACTGTCTCACCCCCGGAAGGGGTGATGACACCCCTGGAGGGATGTTCCCCCCCCCCGTCCCTGGTGATACCCCCTCTACCCAACCCCAACCCCACCCACCCTAGATGAGGTTTGACTCCCACTCATGTGGTGAACTGAGGGTGCGTTTACCCCCAATGACGATGCTCCCTTAAGGTGCATTCACCCTAGGGATTGGCCGCCTGCGAGTCGTCTTCGTGTTTAGTAAAACGCTGTGCATCACATCTGTCTTCGACGCGAATGTGTGATAGTGTGGCTGCACCCTCAGTGCAGCATCTGTGCGCGTGCGTGTCTTCCCTCCTTATCACTGTATTGCTGTCCTCTTCTTCGGTTTTCCTTCCTCTCCATGTCCAGACTCAACCAAACGCCCTCTGGAGGAGTTATTTCGGCAAGAACATTGCGAGTTTCACTCATTTTCACGCGCACACACGCCCCCCAAAAAGTGTCGAGAGCTATGATGCTCAAAAATTTGATGCTGGTCCTCGTCCTCAGCCGGTCCAAGGAAGCCGAGGCCTTCGACATCGTCTACAGCAACGTTCACAACGGTTTGAGCTCTTTGTAACAACGTTTGTGGCACCAACAGGGATGAAATTATCGTTTTATAAAGGTATTACTGACCCCGGAGGCACCGTGATGCTGACCTGCAAGACTGATTCATACTATGAGACTTGCGAGTGGAGAAAAGAGGTGGCCCAAGCTGGGGAGCGACCAAAATCCTGTCACTTTGAGTGGAAAAGAGCTCATGATCGTGTCAGGATGACCCAGTGTTCAAAGACGTTGGTGCCCAGGTGAGGCCATGACCAAGAGTGGTCCTAGTGCTTCTTTGGGATGGAGTTATCGATATTTTCTGCTGCCTCTCTTTGCAGGCTTCATTTTGTTGGAGACTACGAGAGACACGAGTGCTCAGTGGTGCTGGACAAGGTGGACTCCGCGGACGCCGGGCGCTGGACCTGCGAGTTAGAGTCATACGTTTTTGGCTTTGCGTCCGGATACGTCCGGAGAAAGACTCTGGAGTTCATGGTCCTGCCACCCACGACAGCAGAGTGAGTCAAACATGCTGAACAACTTATGAACATGCTGATTGTTCACACAGTTATCTTCTTCCGTCCAGCGCTGTTTCCACAACAGCAACGACAACAGCACCAAGCACGATGGAGTCGAGCACTGGGACGGCAACGACAGAGACGAGCGCACTAGTGCCGAGCACTGGGACAACAACAGGGACAAGCGCGGTAGCGCCGAACACGGGGACGACAACTGAAGCAACAACGATAATAGTGACAAGCGTGGTTGTGCCGAGCGCGGGGACGACAAC
>JAAUXU010072018.1_pt1 | contig 24542 bp, 20 predicted proteins | sample 7278151 | NCBI WGS metagenome assembly JAAUXU01 (sample SAMN14350113, study PRJNA611818) | marine sediment metagenome | isolation source: surface marine sediment (1.8m) | place: French Polynesia: Moorea | collected 2018-08 | reverse complement strand
GCCCCCCCCCCCGTGGGCCCCGCCGCGGCGTCCGCCCCCCCGCCCCCTCCCTATTAACCGTTTTCCACCCCCCCCGCGGGGGGGGGGGGGGGGGGGGGCCCCCCCACCCCGTCGCGCCAAACACGTAATTATCTCATTAATTATGGCGAATTAACGGAGGTTAATGACGGAGCTGCGAAAGTAACGAGGCCGCGTAGACCCTGCCTCTCTGTTCAGCTGCATGCGCGCGCCTCAAAAGTTGAGCGCGCGAGCGCACACGCGCGCGCCCCAAAAATATCGGTGATTTCAACGCGCGCGGGCGCGTCCTCATGTCCAACGGCTTCTGGCGCCTCAAAACGCCGTTCATCGAGATCTCGAAAAAACCAGTTCACCGGAGCAGCAGCAGCAGCAGCGACGGCGGCGGCGGCAGCAGCAGCAGCAGCACTTTTGGGCGCGCCGGCGGAACATGAGCGTCGAAAAATGGGTAGCGGCAAAATACTGCTGCCGCTGCTGCTGCTGCAGCGGCGGCGGCGACGGCGAAGGCGACGGCGACGGCTTCAGCACTTTTGACCCATTAAGAGGACGCCACCGCCTGGGGCCTGCTGGGGCCGCCCGACGCGGTCGGTGTCGCCGCCGCCGCTGCTGTCGCCGTCGCCGTCATCGTCGGCGGCCCCGCTGCGGCCGGCGGCGACTGCGTGGCTGCCCTGATGCATGTGTGAGATGTGCCTTACTGGTCTCATCCTCTTCTAGTCGAGCATCGGAAATCATCTTGAGGAGGAGGCAGGAATATTAAAAAAAAGTTTGTGAAAATGTTTGGTCCTTCGTCTCATCAGCAACATCAGCAACTTCCCCTGCAACACCAGCAACATCTGGCAGCCTTTGGAGGGGCCTTTGACCACTCAAAGGTAAGTGGTCAATTCACTTTTGAGTCCTTTTCGTCTGGTCGAGTAGAACTTTGGCATCATTGTGGCACATTAGTTTGGCACATCTGGAGAGAAGACAAAAGTGCTTTCTGCCCCCTTAAAAGTGTGTGAGCCTCTGGTCGGAGTCAGGCCCAAGAGGTGACGAACGAGGCCTTCTACAGGTAGAATGACGGAAGTGTGATGTTGTCGTCGATGTCAACGGGTTCTGGCACATAAAGTAGTCAGAATATAGACACTTGTGACTGCGTCATGAATGACCACAGGGCCCAGCACATAAATCTGGAATGCTTCCTCAACGTTAAATTGAAATGCCTAAGACATGGTCGTGACTGTGTAATTTTACAGAGGCATTCATTACGTGTGTTACCTCTGACCAGCTGCATTGACAGTGTCTATATTGCGTGTCCATTGACGAAAACGTCTCCTGCTTCCGCCTGTTCTTGTCCGCTCACACGATCTGGGCCTGATTTAGCACGAAGTGACTGTTGCTCATTCACCGACTCACTCAGTGCGTGCGTGCGTGTGCGCGCTTGTGATCATCTCATCATACCCATTTGCCACACTCATAATCCCGCTCACAGCGTGCCAAATGTTATGGGCGTCCGGGCAGCTCCGGCGGCCGCGCGCGTGCGCGTTGGACCAAATCACTGCGACAGCTACGACGCAATCACGATTCGATCAAGACCTGATCCAGATGCTGCTTGAACTTAATCTCTCGCTTCGTTAAAATCGATCCTTTCTCTCCGCCAATCTTGGCCGCTCACACGACCACACGCGCGGGAGTCGCTTGAGTCGCAAAGAAGCCACGTTCATATTGGCCGCTCACACGACCACACGCGCCGGAGTCGTGTGAATCGCAAAGAAGCCACATTCGTTCTGGCCGCTCGCCCGCGCGCGGGAGTCGTGTGAGTCGCAAAAAAAGCCACGTTCGCTGCTTTCTCCCCACAAAAGAAAAGCGTCCATGAAATTGGCTTTTGGAGCCATCCCAACTTGCTCACGGAGATGCTCTTTAAGAAGAGACAGTTATTTCCCCCTTTTTTGTGCCAGCAAAAATCCGGGTGGCAAAAAAAAGCGCTCCCATAAATCTGGAAATCCGTGTCCAAGAAAGATCTCTGGTTCTCAAAAGTGTCGGACCCCAAAGAGGTCGCGCTTGCCCTGGCGGAATTTTCGCCAAGAAGACGCGTGACAAAATTCGCTGGCTTGAACGCCAAGAAGAGTCCCTCTTTGAAAGTGTGGACGCGCCTTAAGAAAAGAAGAATCGCACCGTTAAAAGTCACTTTGCAAAAAAAAAAAACCAACCACTTTGGACAGGGCGCGCTTACACAAGCCAAATTCCCTCCACGGCTTCTGGACACGTGTCTGTGAATTTCCCCCGGGTAAATGGGAGGACTCGAAAGTTCCCCCTCCAGAATCATGGATATTATTATTGCTGTATGCTAAAAGGGGTTAGAAAAAAAAGACTTTATCTGTTGTACCTCCCAGCGAGACTCTCGTGCTGGAAGAAACTCCTTTTTTTCCCCCTTTGCTTTCGGAGTTTATTATTTACTGCGTCCCTTTTTATCGCTCCATCTTTTGACGTAAAAATCAAAAAGGATTTTTTCCCCCTCCGCCCCACAGGGTGGCAACGGACCTCAAGCGGTGGCACCAAATATTTCATTCAAGTTGTCTCCTTCTCGTTTGGCAAAAAAAAGCCCCAGGTTTTTCACCCCCCTCTCCAAAAAGCCCCTTTTGGGACCGAATCCTTTTATGTTGGCACAGTTTTTAGTCACTCCCAAGTCTGCCAGGGTGAGCGCGTCTTCAGCCTGGCACACACAAAGTGCATCGTATGGGACGAATCTGCCAGTGCGAGCGCGTCCTCAGTCTTGCTTCGTTGTCCCCCCCCCCCTTTTTTTTGGCGTGCAAAAAATAAAAATGAATGTGAGACTTTAATGTAGTTGTATTTGGGGACCCTTTTTGCACTGGATTTCCTCACTTTTATGACTCTCCTCGTGTGTTTGGCGAGGATTTTTGCATTCATTTCTGCTCGACTTTGCCTCTTCTCCTAAATGGGCTCCCCGTTTTTTGGGCTGGGGGCCTTCGAGACCTCGGACGTGAGAAAATGGGCAGGAAGAGTTCAACAAATTAAGTCTACGCTCATTGTTGTGTGCAACACTCTAATAAAACCGTGAGAAAAGAGAAACCCTTGGCTATTCTCTCAACCAAATAAAGTGCATGATTTATGAGTTAACCAAGTTTGTTTACTGCCTCAACCAGACAACAGTGGAATCACTGACAAGAACTTTCTGTCTGTTTCAGAGTCCTTTCAGCCAATCTTTCTTCCAATGCTCAAATATTTTGGGCAAATGTGACTTGAAGAAATTCAAAAATTGCAACTTTCGCACCTCTCACGTAAGGAGGAGGAGGAGGAGGAGGGGGGGGGTTAAAACGAAAAAAACCCCTTGCTTCACACACCCAAAATTGGCTTCTCAGCCCAACCCCTGTCGTTAGCTGCTCACTTTTCAGTCTCCACCCAAGTTCACTCCGCTACTTACCCATTTGACACAGAGCGTTTGTCTAACGTGGTGCGCGCGTGCGTGCCGTGACTGCGTACTGGCGTGTGTGCGCGCGTGTGTGCTGCACACTATGCGTATGCGTGCGTGCACGCTGGCACACACGTGTGTGCTCGCGTGTCTATTGATAACATGTGCGTGCGTGCGTGCTGAAGACGTCAGGACTCAGCTGGTGATTTCAACGATAGCTCAAAAAAAAGCAGGAAGATGCTTGGGTTTTCTTCTCTCTGCCAGACATGACTAATGAGTTCTCCTCCAGATGAGTGGAAGAAAAGAGTTGTTAAAATGATGACTCCGACCTTCGTTCCCCGTACAAAGATTCGCCAGCCAATAATTAAAGAGAGACGTAAGCGTTATTTTTTGTCTCACAAACTTTCTGGGGAGAGGAATGCATGGATTTTAAGAGAGACATTCTTAAGTCTCCGACATCCTCATTTCCCGCCCCAACCTCACTAAATCACCCCGTGATTTACAGAGAGCGAAGCAAAAGAGACCAAGTCATTCTACAGGGTGCAGCAACAGAAGAGGAGCCCCTGTGGCCTCTGCTCTGACGCTGGCTGCCTTTTCTCCGGGTCACACCGTAGCTCTGACAGACCCACCCCTTGTGTCTTTTCCACGTTTGTCGTCGTCCAACGAGATAAGAGTTAGGAGCAGAGAAAAATGACAATGCGGCCCATACTTCACGGACAGGGTGGGTGAGGAGGGGAGGGAGGGAGGTGAATATTCAAATTTACACCGGATTACACTTGATACAGCTTTTTGCTCAGGCTGGGGTTCTGTTCTTCTCCCTCCGCACACCCACAGGATCATGGATGATGAATTCACCCACCTGAGGCCGCAGCTAAGCTGAGCATCGGTCAGAGAGAAATGTATCAACTTTCCAGTCAGCCTCGAGCCGCAGGGGTCAAGTCAGGAATTCCGGCCACATTCCCGGAATTTGGAACACTTTCATGGGAAATGAGCAGGGTTTTTCTGTGGTAGCTTTCCCATAACACTGGGCATCCATGCGCCAGCCGCTCATATCGGTGCTGTGCACAGACCTCCCAGGTGTTTATGGGGCTCAAGCTCAGATAAGGATGCTCACATTACACCGACGAAGACAAAACAATGGCCTCGTTTTGGGCCGCAATTTACGTGGTCGAAGAAGACTTTCTGCTCCTTTTTAGGGGGAGGGAGGGAGGGGTTTCTTACCCCCCAGCGCGCACGTATGGACCAAGAAGTGCCATTTTCTGTCCTTGTTGAAAGCCCTGCCAGACTCACTTTTGGGCACTGCCCAAAACTTTTGGGTCATCCTCTTTTTGAGTTACGCTGGGGCTGTTTGTTTATCTCCGCCCCTGGTGTTGTTTTATGTGAAATCCCACGCGGTCGCAAACAAGATAGAGAAGCGAATGTGGGAGGGTAAGAAAAACTTTCTGGGCCCCGTGAGAAAATATTTGTCCAACTCTTCTCTCTTCTCCTGAATTGAGAGCGAAAATCAGCTGCATTAATAATTCTACAGGGTGTCGAAAAAGCACGTGGGTGTGCAAAAAAAGCAGTGGTTTGCACGGAATCCGAGGAAAAAAATCAATTAATTTTGTCGTCGCCGTCGATTTTTTTTTTTTTTGAGGCTCTCACGATTTCGTGGAACACCCACACGCTCAAGGAGTTCAAGAGGTCGTACTATTAAACAGCTGTCAGCCATTTTGTCTGGGAGAGTCGAGAAGACGACGACGACGACGACGACTCTCATTATTTAAATTCCTTTTTGGAGCACGCACGTCCGAACTCGACCAGACAGACCAGGACTGTTGAGCTGGAACTCTTCTCTCCTCCTGTTTACTCTGCCACTCCGCGTTCGCCCTTGTCTGGTCGAGCAGCTTGTGTAACACACTTGTCTGCGTGTTCACCTTAGCCTTATGGAGCATAAAATGGGCTGTGTTGTTCCTGTTGTTTCTTCGTGCAGCTGCGGGTGTGTTTACTCGGGCACATTTTACTCCGTTCTGCTCACACACGTGTGTTACACTTGTACCGGGTGTGACAGCAAAAAAGGCATTTCACGCAGACCAAGTCATTTTCGCTCTCTTTTCTAGGTGGACAAGTTGGACCCCATGCAAAATCAGCTCTGCCGGGTGTGCGACGAACCGGCGGCCGGGTTCCACTTCGGGGCCTTCACCTGCGAAGGCTGCAAGTCCTTCTTCGGCCGCACCTGCAACAACCAGTCCGTCATCCAGGAGTGCAAGAACAATTACCGGTGTGTGATCAACAAGAAGAACCGCACCGCCTGCAAGGCCTGCAGACTGAGAAAGTGCCTCATGGTCGGCATGTCCAAGTCGGGATCACGGTACGGGCGCAGGTCCAACTGGTTCAAGATCCACTGCCTCATGCAGCAGGCCACTGGAGCTTCGTCCAGGTCGATCCATCACTCCCCGACTCCTCTGACACCGTTAGCAACATCTCAGCCTCAGCCGCCTCCAGAGGAGCCGCCAGCCACCTCCCCGCCTCCAGCTGCCGGCCTCTGGAGGCCTCTGGACACGCCTTCGCCACGTCCTAGCTCAGTTGTTCAGCACCGGAAGAGTTCTCCGCCTCCGCCTCCACCTCCTCAACCGGCGACCACCTCAACCCAGGACCTGAGCGGATTCATCCTCAACCAGCACCTCAAGAACCACCTCGCCGCCTCCACCGAGGCAGCTCTCACAGCTGCTCACAACTCTTTCGCCACTTCATCCCCACCTCCACCGAGGTTCCCGTACTCCCCCCTGTTGGCCGGCCACACCACCTCCTCCTTCTTGCCACCCACCTTCAACCTGCCCGCGTTGGCCGCCTTGCCCATTCACAAGCAGGCCTTACTCAGCCCGCTGCTTGCCTCCGGCCACATGTTGGCGGCCTCTCTGGCCGCGGCGGCCGCCGCAGCCGCCGCAGCGAACGCCGCCAAGACTGAACACGAACACGCAACTCTGGGCGAGCCCAAGGACACGAAACCGCCGCCCAACGCCATCGACTTGACCAAGACTCCCGACGAGGAGAACAGTCGAAGCAGCAGCAACAGCAGCGTTGACTCCATGGGTAGCCAGATCATCCCCAATCTCAGTGACACTGACGAAGAAGAAGCACATGAAGAAAGTGACAAGAAGGAGGAGGGGGAGAACAAGGAGGAGGACCTGACCTCCAAGAAGAAGGAAGAGACTCCTCTGGACCTCACTTGTGTGTGAAATGAAACTTTGCTCAAGGACAGGGTGAGGCAGAAAAAAACCGACTTGGACAATATCCCTGAGACAAGCAAGCCTGGTGGACCCGTTTGAAGATGGATCACTCGTTTTAGTCCTAGTTTTAGATCATATTTATTTTTAGTCTTTGTTTAGAAAAGTGTCCGAAATTCAGCTCCTTTATTGTTCATCTTTGTGCCTGCTTCTTGGGTTTTTTTCTGACCCACTCTGTATACCTCTCTCTCAATCCTCGTCCACCGAGTATTTGATCAAACCCTTTACTGTTGTTGCTATATTTATTATTGCATTTTAGTATATAAACTTTGCAGTAGTTTCATTGTACAGAGCTTTGCTTTGATTTTAAGCTTCCTTCACTCTTTGCTTTAAAATATCGCCTATATTTGCGACTGATTATTTGTTGTTTCATTCCTGTGATAGCTCTGAAAAAAAAAGTATATAAAAACATCATTTGCCATACCTGCCTATGCTTATACTTTCTTTCTTTATAAGTGCTTACACACAGATCGATATTTTCCCGCACGCCAAACACACGAAGGCTCCACTGAGCTGCTCTTGTCTGGTAGAGACTCCATCTCAACCCTTTTACGTCCTCACGACCAACGTCTCAACGAGACAAAAGAGTCCAGAATTGTCCGGCCGAGTGCGCGGAAGTGGCGCAACTCGGCGTCGACCGAACCTTTTTCCTCCTGCGCCTAAGATCTCTGAGCGAGACCAATCGGGATCCGCCAGCATCATCGTCATCCAGATGAATTTCCGCCGAAAATGCATCCCGAGAGGAAGAGATCAAAGGGTCTTCGCCGTTGGTGGCCGGACAAAAATGAAAAAAACAGCGTCCATTCAAAAATTTTCGGCTTCAAGCGAAAAAAAAAATCATCTGACGCTTTTGAAAGAAGTATCGGAATTGACAGAAGGTGAAGAAGATGTTGTTTAAGGCTCGTTTGCGCTGAAGAATCTTCCTCTACCTGACCGTGACTTTCTGGCCAAGATCGTGGACGATCTGTGTCCACAGCACGCAAGCAGGAATCCGCGTGAGGAAGCGCGCCCTTTACCAAGGTGCACGTGCAGAACTTGTGCATACAGTGCAAGCTGAGGGTGCTTTTACACGTGCTAGAGAGGGGAAGAAAGAAATTGCTCAAGGAGGCCTTCAGGCCTTCAGAGGCCTAGCAGACACTTGGGATTTATAGGGGAGGGAGGGGAGTAACGTGAGTCCACTAGAAGTAGGCGTGAGCTTAAACAGCGAACAGTACAGGGTGGCTACAGACAATGAGACCATTCATAACTCAGAAATCATGATGCGGTGGCAGCCCTGACTTCCCTTTCTTTTTCTCGACGTGTAAGGGGGATTATCGAAAAAAGACAAGAGAAAAGTTGTTGGTCTGGATGATTTGTCAAGTCTAATTCAGCTGAACAGCAAATTTTGGGGGCCAGGAGGGGGGGGGGGGACAAAGTAGACACGCCCCTGTACAGGGTGACCCAAAAATTAGCGTCTAGAGTGCGGCCCCAAGTCCTCCTGGGATGAATGACATCAATTGGCGATGCTGTTGTCCGGGCTCCTCCAGGGTTATCCAGGGTGCCGGCCTCATCCTGGTGCTCGTGATTGGTGTCTTCGGCTTGGGACACGCCGGCCGGGGTTCTTCGAAATATCTGTCCGGCTCTGGCCATGCTCTAGTAGCACTTGCGATCACAGCTGCCATGACTTCAGGATCACCCCGAGCTCTCTGTCTCGGCCTTGCCCACGAATCCCCAAGTGCACACGTGTTTGATCTTGTTCCCGTGCAAAATGGCCGAGTTCTGGCGAATTTTTCTTCACTCTCCAGTGATTTTCTTCTTCTGGTGGGTGAAAACTTAACCTGTTGCCTTCCGAGATCATTGAGGTGGATCCGTGGGAAGGACGAGCAACATTCGACAAGAGAGACGATTTTTCTGCACGAAATTCCCGACTTTATCTGGTCTTCTTCCCTCCTCCTTCCCCCTCTGTGTACGTGCAACTGGGCCTTTTAGGCCTGGTTTACGCTGGTTCAGCCGGGGGGTGGCTTTTTCCTTCGTCACAGGGTGACTCAAGAGAATTGACTCAACTTTCTCTGCCCGGAGCCTTGTGGACTCAGCTTGGACAAACAGGTCGATTGAGAGAAAAAACGATCAGGGAAGACTTTTTCCCAAATGGCCTAAATTGTGTTGAAAATGCACAAGCAGAATTGACATCCACGAGTCTCCTCAGCCGCCAGTTCAGCCGCATCTACAGTGGCGAAAGTCACAATAGCGAAAATTCTGGAATCGTTCCGATCCCTGAGAAGAGGCTGTGCTTAATGACATCACGGTACATTTGTGACAGATCTTCGAACGATTTCGTCTCTCTGAGCTTCTCCTCTCTCCTCTCCTCGGTTGAGAGGATCCAGAGCTTCTGCAATCACTGTAATTCCTGGTTCCGTTTTCCCACGAGAAAAAAAAAGATGTTGACCATTTTTCTTGGCCGGAAGTCTCGGTTTGGCAGCTGATTCATTGCCCAACAATTCATTCCATCATCTGGGAGCAACAGGCAGTGCTGCGGCCTCATGGACAGAAACAAAGCCGGGCACATCGTGCATCAGATCAGTCCGGGGGAGAGGGAGTCACACCGGTCGGGGGTCTCTCGGAGGAGCTGGAGCGTTCAAGTCACCCGGGACTGGCGTCGTGGAGACCGGACCAGAGTTGGCCATTCATCAGTTTCCAATCACGGAGGGATCGTTTCCACTCCAGGATTTTCTCTTTCCTGCAGTAAACGAAGAGGTTTTTTTTGCCTGCGAACAGAAGCAGACAAACGCTTTGTTTGCCAAACCTTCTGGGTCTCGAGCAGCCTCAACCAAGCCCTTCAGGGGTCATCAGAGGGTTCATCATCATTAAGCTGCTGAGCCTAATTCAATGAGACGCTTCTTTATCCGGCGGGGGGGGGGGGGGAGAATCAGACATTTCCAGAATTTTTTGGCCTGTGTTCGTTCCTGAAGATCGTGTGTGCCACCAAAAAGACTGACAGCAGTGCACACTCGCAGTTGATCCATGGTGTGAGGAAGGGAAGCGTCACTGCCCGGTCCATGCACCGCTTGCCAGTCCATGGACCGGGTTCATAATCATAAAGTGCAGCAGCAGCAGCAGCAGCAGCTTTTGCCCCATTGATGGGGTCATCAGATCAGACACCCACAAATCATAATCTATAACAATCGACTGAATGGAGCCGAGGGGAAGACCTCCTAGGGCATAATGATGTGTGCGTGCGCGTGCGCGCGCGGCTGCCACGAGTTTTGTGTCAAGCTTCCAACAAGATTTCTGGCAGAGGATTCCTGAGGCTGAGAAATTCCTCCCAGTCATTGACAGAGCTTGGCAATTAGAGCCTCCTCCTTTGTGTCAAATCGCCTAAAATTTTCACCCTGTACCGGAGAGGGATGGAGGGCATTGACTGCGCAACAGTCGTTGTGTAGCAAGAAGTTCTGCTGTCAAAGGTTAAGTTTTCTCTCCTGGACTAATTTATTCACTCCGCAGGCATCTGTGATGATCTGTGTCTGGCCGAGAGAGCAACAAACCCATCATGCAAATGTCAAAGAATTACATTTCATTCATCGGGGGCTCCGCAGGTGAGTTCAGGTAATAGCGTTGCCAGGGCAGGGATTTTTTTTTGGCCCGAAAATAAAAGCCAGTGGTTGGTACAGGTTGAGGCCATTATGGCTTCTCTTTTATGTTTGCCGAGCCATGAGAAGACGTCTTGGCATGGGGGGTTGATTTGGCTTCCCTTTAAGGCGGGTAAAGTGTCTCTGCCTCCCCTCACGTCACGCATGAGGTTGTTGCTATCATTGATATCGACTTGTTTACTTTCCCTTTGACTGGGCTTTTTGCGCGCGTGAGTCAAGCTTTTGTGTGTTCTAGCGATGAAATCGCCCAAATCTGATTTTTCTGGCCCCAAAGTAAATTGAATTCCTCTCTCTCTCTCTCTCTCTCTCACACACACACACACACACACACACACACACACACGCTCGCACGCACGCGCGCACGCACGCACGAACGCACGCGTGCGCACAATAATAATATTCGAAAAGCGCCCAAAGCATCTATTAGTTCGATAAGAGGCGCCTTAACAAGTCTCATCCATCAAAGGAGGCGCGCGCAGAGAAGAATCCTGATGTTCACGCGCGCACTCACTCACGGGTGCGCGCGTGCGCGCCCCATTGAGCAGCAGTTTCGCCTGAAAAGCGGCCTCGAAAAATGGGTAGAGACGAAGGTAAATACCCAATTAATGTGGGGATCCTGAGGGGCTGCCAATGATGCCTCTTCTATCTTGATCCCAGGCTCGTTTGGGGCCTAATTCCGACGACGTTTCTGGCTGGCACTTGGCAAGGATGGAGCCCGGGCAGGACCCGGCCGGCTGCCTGCCGGCCCACGTGCCCATCGGTCAATCTGGGCGTGACCCGAGCCTCTGGGCAACATCCCTAGTTTTCGGGCGGAATTTGCTGAAAAGCGCGCGGGTTTTGACAAATCTCACCCTGGGTCCACTCAATCACGGAGGAGGAAATGTTTTCCTGCTCAACAACAAGTGGATGGATGAAGCAACTTTCTTTTTGTTCCCCCTAAACACATCTCATTGTGCCACATTTCGGACAGAGGGAAATTAATAATTCAAGCTCCTCCTTCGACGGCTCGGGCAGAATTGTTGTTACCACGAAGTTTGGCCCCAAACTTTCATTATTCTTACTTAGTTTTGTTGACCTTAAAGAATGTTAGAAGAGACATCCAATGATTTGCTCTGTTCCACAGGGTGGGCACAAACGAACCCCCACACATCGAGTGACTCCAAGCGATCGCTGACATGGAACATTGCACTCAGTAATGGAAAGTCAGGGTTGCCACTCCGTCGGCACCCTGAGTCATGTGCCCACTCTGTATGCGCATACGTGGGGAAGAAAGTTGGCTAACGTGATCCGCACTCACGTAGTAACAGCGGCTTCTGGAGAGAAAATCTCCTGAGCAAGTGATGCAAATTTGGCGTCCACTTTCACGAAAATTGCCAACTCTGCTCTAATAATCAGGGCCTCTTTTTTCTGACTTCGAAGTCGTTGGGCTCCAGTAAGCGTCTTGGGCGCTTAAAGCCACTGCGACAACGTCAAACATAACCCGTTTGCCCCAGGGTTGCCACCCAGCATCCCAGCGGTCTTGGTGTTTTGTCACCATCACTAATCCTCTCTCTCCAATATGTGTGGCAAGCATGAAGAACACCTGGAATCAGGTCGATAAAACATGTCTGCATCTCTCTCTCCCTCCCTGCTGGAGGTGTTGAATATGGAGTAGAGGAAGACTTTTATTATTGTGACTGTGTGAGGCATTCCAAAATCTACCCAGGGGGTCACGGCTGCACGAAACTCGGTCAGACAGTAGGAGGAGAAGAGCAGTCCTCTGTCCTCCCCCCCGGTCCGGCCTGGGGAACATGGCTGGCTGCCCTGAAAGGAGCTGGACACAGGAGCCACTGGCACAGTTGCCACTTTGGGCGGGCCTGAATGCCACCTTTTTGGCAACCCCGCCCGGTCACACCTCGTCACTGACACCCGGGGCGGTCACGCCTGCCCGGCGTTTTGACTGGCCCAATGATGCATGGGCGGTGTCGGCCCAATTCTGTACGGACATGATGGAAAGAGGAGCGATCTACATTTCTCCACCGAAAAGTCTGGAATTGCGGGTCAGATGAGGTGAGATCGTCCAGGGTTGGTACAAGCTCGATCACAATATTTCTCTCCTTTTTTTTTTAGTCAAAACTTACTACGTTCATGCATAAAAATCATGACTTTATGAAGACTCCGCCAAGGATAAGAACCTGTGCTTGAGCCATAAAATTGATGGTCCACAAAGTTGCGAATCTTGTGTAGTTCATTCTGCTGTATATTTTGTAGCCAAGTCAAGGGTGGAGGAAATATGAGTAATATTCCTCCTCACCCTTTGGAAGAATCTCCGATGAAGAGGAACCAATTCGACTAGATGAAGGCAAATCCATAACTGTCAACGGCCAGAGCGCGCGTGTGAGCGCGCGCGCGCGTGTGTGCGCGCGTGAGAGAGAGAGAGAGTTTCTTGCGTCGGATGATGAGCCTTAATAAGGGAGGGGGGGACCAAAAAAATATATAGGGGGGAGCAGATTGAATTAGGAGAATATTGTACCACCCTGTACAGGGGACAACTTTTTTGTGCCTGCTGTTAAAGGCCAGAAAAATTGCTCTTCTTTGTTACTTTGCTACACTTTTTTGGCCAGACCTGATCACCAATTCTGCACACAGACCGACATTTGTGGGGGTTTTTTTTGGGTGGGTGGGTGCAACAACCCAAAAATATGGGGGGTAAAAATGATGCACCTCAACGTCCTGATTTTCCTCGCTTCAATCAATGACTCTTCTGCATTGTAGCACCTGTCTGAGAGAGTTGGATCCACACGGACTCGGAGACTCCTTTTTTTTCTACTTCCGTTGTCAAAGAAGATGATTGCAGTGATAAAGAAAATCCGTTCAAGCTGAGGTCGCTTTGACACACGCGAATCCTATGTTATTGCTGTCTGGAGAGACTTGAGCATTGATGAGCCCCATTGTCCGTCCCTCCATTCCCCCTCCACGCCCCTCTCCACGCCCCCTCCCCTCCTGGAGGAGTGACATGGCGATTGTTTTGGCGTCAACCAATTCATGCTTAGGGAATCAGAAGAGAAATTGTGCACAATCACCAGATTCAAGGCTTATGTGATGGCATCCAGGGATTAATTAGAGGGGCCTGCAAAGGAAAAGTGACTCCGCCAGACAATTATGGACTTGCACTGGAACCTCTCTAGAAGAATCAGCTGAGAGGATTTAATTCTTACACTGAGATTGTTCTCATGGAGAGAGACATACTTGAAATAGTGGGAAAATTAGGCTTATCCCGAGGTTAATCCTGTACAGAGGTTTCTGTCAAAGAGGATATTCTGACTCGGGGGATTCTTGTAAGAAAACTGTCCTTGGGCAGAGGATTCTCACGTCGAGGTTGCTGGAATACAGAGGCTGCACTGAAACATCGCTAAAGAGGTCCTACTCAAGTATGCTTAAAAGTCAATCGCCTTTTGGGTTCTGTCCTCATGCAGCTGACGAGACCACGAGTGAATCTAAGTTATTTCGGTAGATGTCAGCAAAAGGTTTCCTTATCTGGTTTCAACAGGAGATTCTTGTCTCTCGACCAGACATCCCGGGTCCAAGGCTGAAGCAGAGCACGGATGAAAAGTTTACTTGTTTGTGATGCTGGACAAGAAAAAGTGAGGAAACCTCGACCAAGCCCAGAGGTTCACTTATCCGATGAGAAAACCAGCTGGAGATTCAAGAGCTTCTCTTATGAGGTGCATCTTGTAACGATGACCGCAGCTTGTCTGGTCCGACAAGTCCGCTGGTGCCATTTTCAGCTGCGCTATCACTAAATAGTACCGGGTGGTTCAGTCAAACTGTTCGACACTGAGACGTGACCTTTGCTGGCCTTCCTGTGACCGCACTCGGTGACCGCGGAGGACTTACTCAAGGCGGCCAAGCTACGGTGAGGCTACTGTTACGTGCAACTGGAGTGGTCAGGTCGAATGTCAACTGTAAAGTGACCGGACTTCTGGGCCACCCTGTGCCGTCCGTCATTCCTGAGACGCTCTTGGTGACTCACTCGGTAGATTTCCCCGAACGCGGCGTTTTTCGAGGCAAACGAGTCTCCCCGACTACTTCTTGGCCACCCTGTGCATCAGATTTTCTTCGACATGGAACATTCTCGAGTCGAACATCTCGGAGTCTTGGACTCGGCCCACCAAGAGCTTCCATCCATCACTCTGGGCATCGGGAAATGTCCGCATGAGATGTTTAAACGCGACCTCAAAATGTTGACTCACTTCTCGGTGCCGTCGGTATTTGCCACAAAATGTCTGGCCGAGTTTGTGCTCTCCTTTTTCTCTGCCAGTCCTTTATGTCAAGCCGTGTAATTCCCAATTTGCTGCTGTTGTCTGATGGAAGCAGATGAAGAAAACATTATTGGCAGCCATTTTTTCCCCCACATTAGCATTGCCATAAACTTTGGTGGCTTTTTTTTTACCTGTTTTGTTTTGTCGAGCACTCGGTGAGACTTTGACACTTGCATCTGAGTTATTTGACAGGAGGAGGAGAACAATGGCTTCTCCTTCTTCTTCTCTCCGTCCGCGTGCGCGCGCGCGCGCGCGCGAAAATTTTCAAAGTGTCGCTGAGAAATGCGATAAAAAAAACGTCTTTGGCACACGCGCGCAAAAAAAAGTGCGGTCATTTCAATAAAGCGACATTCCGACATTTGAGTGCGTGCGTGTGGATGCCTTTTTGCACACGCGGAGAGAAGAGAACAAGCTTTAAAATGTGTGTTTGTGTGCGCTGTTCTCGAGCGTATAAAAGTTTTTCCTCCGCGTGTGTAAAGAGGCTGAGAAGAAAAAGAAAACGGTTTTGGCCCACAAGAATTTTGAGTGGATTCCTGTGTTGTAAGTTGAGGTGGATGCCAGTAAAGTTCGCCCATTTATTTGTGCTCTTTTTCTCTCTCTGGCCGCAGATCGGGGCAATATGTGCCCTGTCCACAAGAATGGGTCACAGAAGTGTGAACAGACAAAAATGGGGCCGCCCAAAAGATGCCCGGCACGCCCACCACGGGCGCCCGCGCCCAACCCGGAGGATCAAACAGTCAGGACACCGAATTATTGTTGGCACAAGCGTTTTTTCGTCCTTCGTTCTTTCCTCCTCAGTCTTCCCAAAACTGCGGCCCTGATTTTTTTTTTTTTGGTCAGTGACATATTGTTCGGGGGGATCCAGACCGATGCTGTATCTCAGAGTAATGGGCGCCCATCAACGAGGGAGCAGCAAAAACAATGGGGCAGACACACTTGAGTAATTGACTGTCTGATAATGGGGTGGCACGTTGAGGTTTTGCCCTTTGTGCGTGCGTCTTCACAACAGAGATCTGCTCCAGGATATGCTCAAATCTTGTTCTGGGGCAAGAAAGCAGACTTTTTTGGGGAAGGCTCATCGCAATTTGGGGCTGGGAACAGATTTTGGGCATCTGGTTAGCCTAGTTTTTTTTGTGGGTTGCTACAGCCGAGGCTGAGGGCAGATCTTGGGTATCTAGAAAGTCAATTGTACAGACTGACTGGCTTTGGGCATCTGGCAGTGTTTTGGGCTGTTACAGTTGAGGCTGACCTTGCTGCATCCTTGATGCACAGCGTTAGTACTCGTCTGTCGTCTGTTCCAGCTGAGTGACTTTGGGCAAGTGGACTTAGCCCCAGGACTGACTTTGTGCATGTGGCCTGAGCCTCAGGACCGACTTTTGGGCGGGTGGGCTCAGCCCCAAGACTGAATTTTGGGCTCAGCCTCAGGACTGACCTTGGGCATCTAGGCTGAGCCTGAAGACTGACCTTGGGCATGTGGGCTCAGCCTCAGGACTGACTTTGGACGTTTGGAAAGGCCCGGTTTTTTGGTGTGCTTAACCCTTTGCCTCGGCTCTGCGCCAGTGACGCAACAGGTTGCACATGTGTAACACGCTCAAGGAGGCGGAGGAGGAGAAGACTCCGAAGACTCCCCTAGTCTGAACGTGGCATTGAGTTTTATAGTACGTGATCTTTTTACCTTTGAGCGGCTTTTTACGCTCGCCCCGCACGCCTTCATTTAAGAACTCTCCATGGCCAAGAAACATAAGTGATGTCTTGAAGGGGTCAAGGAGGTCAAGAAGTCCCAAAGTGGCAGTAAAAAAGCCACTTTGGAGAAACTTTTGTTTGTCATTTGCACATCGGGAGCGTGCGAGGAATTTCGGACAATGGAGCAGCAGAGGAAGAGTCCAAGACCCAGGTCACATACCTGCCTCTCCAGAGGATCTTTCCAGATTTTTAAATCTTTTTTTGGGGGGGGACTTCGAGGAAGAAGCCAGAGTGGCAAAGCTGGACACGATTTTTACTCTCTTTTTTTTCTTAGGGGCTCCGAAGAAGAATTAATAAGTGTCCTCCTCGACCTGCTCGAAAGTTCCGCCACCCAAGAATCTAGGGGTAGCAGGTGAACAATGGGTTTTATGCTCACACAGGGTGGCAAAAAAGAGGGAGTCATCAGAAGCTAAATAAAGTCTCTTTAAGGAGCCTCTTACCTCGGCTTTGTGTGCACCGTGTGAGCCACGCAGCGCGCGCAGCGGACGGGCGAGGGCACTCGTTGGAGGCTCACACTGCGAGCAGCCGCAGAGGAGCAAAAGGGGGGTAAATCCCGCAAAAAAAGCATCTTCTCAGTCGTCCGTCTGTGTGTGTGTGTGTCCCATTTTGACGTTTACGCCAGGAAAAATGTGGAAGAGACGCTTTCACAGATAGAATTCGGGGAGGTATGCAAAATTTCCCTCATTCATTGCCGCAAGGAGGGGCCATCAGGACGAGGAGGGGGTAAAAGGAGGGGGGGAGGGCTTTTACGAGAAATTATGTGGGGGGGAAAAGAGAGAGATCTTAAATTTAGGACTTTGCTGCTGCTGCTGCACCACATTGGTTACAACGCTGGCTTTATGATCAGTGGTCTCGGCCAGACAAAAGCTCGCCAGTCCGGCCGAGGTCGTCAAACGAGAGTAAAACTGTGTGCAAAAAGTCTATTTAGAAAGTTTGTGTGTACTGAAGAAAAGAGAATGAACCTCTTGCAAAAAAAGTCTTTTGCCACCATCCTCTTTTAGATCACGTCTTCAATGGGCCACACATACGAGCACGCACACATGGGAAGAAGAAGACCCACAAATTGGCCCCTTTTGAACCTTGTGTGTGTTCATACATACTCACTAATGTCATATTTTTTCCGCTCCGCTAACCCCTTGGCTACAAACGGGGGGGGAGGGGGTACCCAGAGACTCACCTTCTTCAAAGGGCACCCACGCACTCCTAGAGGACCTGGACCCGACACCGGTCAGCACCGGAAGGGGCCCCGAGAGTGACCCCTTCCCTTCCTCTGGCGAGCCAGGGGTGAAAAAGCGCTTTCGTCTCAGGTCCTGCTTTCCCAGTGTCAGGTCCGTGGCCCCTCTGTCGTTCTAGCAGTCCCAGCTTCTTCTCAGGGCTGTGTAGAAGGCGGGTATCCGGATCACATTCATATTTTGCGCTCGTTTATGCGGGAAACAGCGGCGCGTGATGTGATTACACAGCTCCCGGGGAGAGAGAAGAAAATCTTTTTTTGGTGCTCCCTCGAACTCGGTGAGACAATAATGCTCGCTTGACATGCAGCAGAACACTTTTTCAATTTCCTCGGAGCAGAGAGAGGAGAAGAATAAAGGTGGCATTAAAAAAAAAGTTGTTGTTATCCATATTTGGCGGGGAGAGAGAGAGTGAAAACATATATGTTCGATGTTGGCAAGACATTGTCAAACACTCGGGGTCGGCGGGTGGGTGCAGAACAAAACGACCCGACCTAAATGAGACTCCAAGGAGAAAAATCATGACTTTTTTAAAGGACAAAAGTTGTGGCTGAGCTCTATGAAAGTAGTAAATGTCCTCTACCCTTTTGACCGAACAAAACTTTTATACTCCACTGGTGGCACCCACAGCAAACACTTCTGTGTGGCTCCAAAGAAAAAGGTTCCGGACTTATTCACAGTCGTCAAGAGCCATCAGACTATCAGAAAAGTGCCTGCAGTCTAGGCCTAGGCCTATCTTGAGCTCATGGTGGAGGTTGCGGTGTGCAAAAAAGATCAAGATGCCTGTGAAATGTTGCCGCAACACTGAACGACCCGGAGAGGAACTTTTTCTCACAAAAATGCCATCATTTTGCACTTGGCATTGAAAAGCCCACAACTCATGGCTTCCAAGTGGCACAGAAAGTAGGTGTCTATGAGAAGGTCCACTGCAGGAGTTACAGCATCTTTAAAGTTAACAAACGATGCACACAGGTGCAGAGGTACGGTCTGAATTCGGGTGACCTTTAACCATTTGGCTGGTCAGATGTGCAGGTTTGCCACTACGTCGTCTACCTGCAGGCCTGTCTCAGTCTACCACTCTGAGGCCTGAATGAGCTCCTCCCTGCAAGCGCTCGAATGCAGCCACAACATTGCACTGGCACCAGTAACAGTGGTCCCAGGTGGTGACAGCACCACACACCACTTACGGGTGCGAGGGATGTGGTGGCCCTGACAGCAACGCTTGGCCCCGGTTCATCGGATCAGGCCATCACCGAGAGTAGCTCGTGAGTGACCTCGGCTCCGGTGAGGACGGAGAAGAGGAAGATCATGAAGATTAGGGCATGAGAGAGATGATGTCAATCATTGAACTCCTCCAGAAGCTGTTCTTCATGCTCGAGATCTCTCGTTGCTGCTGTGATGAGTTCTTCCAGAGGTCTAAAAACAAGGAAAGGACAGCTGGGACTCTTGAGACATCCTTGTGGTCCTATTAACTGAGGCTCAGCCACAATTAAACACAGTTGTAACTATGATCACATTTTTTGCCTCGTGAGCATAAAAGCCACATAATAGATGTGATTTTCACCAACATATTTCCACCCATGCGCCCAATAACGCACTCAAATCATGCTTTGGTGGGCAGAACTCGCATGAAGGCTTCTTTTTTTCCCCCCTTGATTCAAGTCCACATATTTTTTCAAGGCTCCGGTTTCTTCTTCCACTAATGCTGTGACTCGGTGAGACAACGAAAAAGCCCGGGCGGTCAAAGCAAACATCTGCTGGCAGCGCAGTGTGAATTGAGAAGGTGACACCGTTTATGATTGCTGCAGCCCAGGCCTGGGCGGGCCCGGTGGGGCCCAGCCCGGGCTGAATAAGGCCGAAACAGTGGGAGACAAGCAGCACTCAGAGTCGCAGCTGAAGCTGGGGATTGCCGACAAATCCAAGCCCGGATCCAGGACCTTCTTCTTAGAGCCCCTGATCCAAAATCAACAAGAAGAAGGTTCTTGGGCAAAGGGAAAGAGATTTGTTTAATATCATGATAGCGAGCGGCCAACTTTTTTTTTATTTCGTTTCAAGGTGAGCGCAGGTAGAGAATTAGTGGTAAAAGGACACGCAGGATGCAATAAACGGACAGGCAGGAGTGTGCAAACTTTGTCCAAGAGGAACAACTTGGTGGAGGAGGAGAAGCTGAATGGGGATTTCATGCCTTCGTTGCAGATGCCAAATAACTCATGCAAGGAAGAAGAAGAACAACAACAACAGTTTCTGTGGCTTCTTCTCAGGTGGTCTTTTTTTCTGGGAACTTCTATTCATTAGCACGAGCCTCAAAATTGAACCGCCAACAACTTTGAGAGGCAGAATTCGACCAACGGAATCAGGGAAACGGAGGAAGACACAGAAAAAGAAACCTCCTTTATTCTCTCGATCCCTAAGTCAGAGTCTCTTCTCTTAAGGGAGGACTTGAACTTGGCAACTTGAAGGAAAGTCTGTGAAAGGAAATGATGCAGTCGATTTGTAGCATGTTTCTCTCTCTCTTACTCGACTGAATGAAGAAGTTATTGTTGCAAATAGTTCAGGGAAATTCCTGCTGTCAGAGCACTCGAGGGAGGAGGAAAAACTCATGCATTCATGGTAACGAGAGAGAGAAAGGGTTGTTGAGCACCTGCCCTGAATAACTGATGAATCATTCCACGTGTGTTGTGAATCAAAACATGCTTGGATTTGACACGAGGCAGCAGCAGTCAAAAGTCATGCAGAACAGGCAGAATGTGAAATGGCGCATACAGGGTGGAACAGGGGAAGGAGGACAAGAACAAGTGAAAGCTGACGTCTGCGCGCAGCGTGAGCAAGAAGTCTTCCGGAAGAAACAGGTCCGACGTCGGCAAGATCCACATGGAAGAGGAGATGGAGCAACGCAGATGTCAAGCAGGGACTTCCCGGTGGGTCATTGTGTATGCACAAGAGAGAGGAGATACCAATGTCTGAAGCCGCCTCCACCAGACCCTCATCCTTGTCTGAGTTGTCTGGTAAGGCACAATCTCCAGTCTCCCAACCCTGAAGAAGACTTCAAGTCCGGCCTCGCCACCCTGGAGCTGGTCCTGCCTCGTCTGTCTGGTCGAGTTGTTCCATGAGGAGCAATTTCCAGTCTCCCATCCTTCAAGAGGGCGTCAAATACACCCGGTAGCTAGCTGACTCCACGAGACCCTCCTCCTCGTCTGTCTGGTCGAGCTGTCTGGTAAGGCACGATCCCAACCTCTGAGCCTCCCCCCAAAAAAGGTACCCCCCCTGTTTTTTTGCAGCCCGCGCGATTTACAACTCCATTTCGTCGAGATTGACCTCCCACCGGCTGCTGTATAAAGTATTTGATTTAGTATTTTAGCGCGAAACAATTACTGGGGGCAGATTGGATGCTCCCTTTTTGTGGCCGTCGAGTGCTAACATCTCCACGTTAACTACTGAGGCAGAAGAGACCACCTACGGGGTGCAGCAGCAGTAGGACCAGGGGGGACACAACTGTGTGAGGGAGAGAGGAACAGAAAAAAATTGCCCAAAATCTTGTCTTAATGGAGCCCTCGACCATGTTTGTCACGTGTGTGGGATGACGCAAGGTTGTGCCAAAAAAAAAAGTTGGCACTTACCTGCGATGGCAGCAAAGTCAGTCAGTGTAAATGCACCGGCAGAATGTGCAATAGATATAATGTGTTTACCTGGTGTGAGTGAAGAGGGCCTAAAAAACCAAGCAGCTGCTTTTAAGAGAAATGTGTCCTAACACCTGTGTTAGGTTTGTGTCGTCCCTGGAGGTGCCATGACTTGACTCTCCTCCCCTCTGGTTACTGCCTCTCTTGTGGAGTGATCTGGTTTATGGTTTGACGGCCGAGAGAGAGAAAAAAAAGAGTTGGTTGGAGATCAACAAAAAGATCAGGGAGAGGAAGTCACCCAGAGGAGAGCAGAGTTAGCACATGTGTGACAAAAGCTGGCTCATTGCACACATGAGGTTTAGAGAATATGAGGCAAGCTGCAGCAAGACCGTGACTGAGGACCAAAAAAACTCTTTTGCACGATTTGAGCAATGCATTTTGTCGTGATCTATTTGTGGGGGAGAATCCTCCACTGCTTGGGTTGGTCCTCATGCATTTTTAGGTGTTTTGGGAATGTCCCCTTTTTTGTCCACGCTCCTCCTGTCCAATATGCAAGCGAAATTCCTCAGTAATGCCAAGTGGCAGACCTGTTTGTCATCTTGTCAAAACAGAGCAGCCACAGAGAGGAAGAAAAAAAATGTGATGAAGACAGTTTGTTGAGCTTTGACACAAGTGGAGAGAAGCAAAACATGGTGAGGAATGCCCAGATGTTGAGAGCGTTGAAGGCCTCCACGGAGGCCAACCAGACATCCGGGCAATAACAGAGGCCAATTGATGACGGGGACTCAGCCTACCCAGAACAGGAATAGGTTAGCAACTCGCTTTATTGACCGGGAGAAGGAGGAGGAGAATTACTCAAGCACTTGGGACGGGTTGCCAAACAGCGAGCAGAACCCAGCTTACTTGACTTGGGCATAGTTGACTTTGACATACTTAGGTTTAGCTCATGTTCAGCTGATATGAGTGAATTCAACTCAAGTTCAGCTGGCTGAAGTATATCTTTATCGACCTTAGTTTACTTCAGCATAGTTTCGCCATGTGAACTTGCTATAAGTGTTCTCAGGTCGATTCAGCTCAGCTTCTGATTCAGTTTCGTCTGCTCGAGCGTTGAAATCTCCAGCTTTGGGTCCTTGTGCAGGCCTCGAGGCCTGTCCGGCCAGCTCGTGGCCGTCCTGGCAACTCTGGCGTCCCTCGAGCTCAGGAAATTCCATGCAAATGTGCTAATGTTTGGGCAAAACACGTGTCAAAGTAAATCTCTGCCCCGAGTGGATCCGGGCCGGTTCCCAGTTCTGCTTAAATCCATTCCGACGACAGCTGAAGAAAAATGAAACCGACGTCGGCGGGAGGAGAAAAAAATGTCAAGAAGGGGGAAAAAAATCCTTCTCCAAGCGGAGATTTTTTCCCCCTGCGTCTTTTTTTCCCCCATTTTAGTGACTGCGCATGAAATTGATGACGCTTCTCAGCTGCGCTCAGAGATGTGAGCGGGAAAAACACAACAAGTGTTCGATTCTAAACTTAAATCAACACACATTTAGAGCACTTTTTTTTCGACCTTTTCTTCCTGCCATAAAAACTGTGAAATGCAAGTATGAGTTTTGACGAGAGAGGAAAAAAAGGCCCTGGCAGAGACGAAGTCGGTGCACGATCGACATGCACGAATTTTCCTCCCCCCCGCGAGCTTTGTTTTCCCTCATTTTCAGTCCCGGAGCTGCTGCTGGAGGTGCCGGTGGTGCCGGAGTCGCAGTGGCCGCCGCCGCCGTCGCCGCCGCCGTCGCCGCCGCCGTCGCTGCTGCTCCGGAATGGGCGAAGCCTCCAAAAGGTCAAGCGCGCGAGTAAAAATTGCACATTCGTGGCGCAACAATGAGGGGCAATAAATGGGGTCAGCTTAATGCCATCCAGAAACAAAGATGTGGGATTTCTAGCTAAACGTTTCTGCTACGGGGTGACTCAGATTTGCCTCCCAAAAAGGGGGCCTCGCAAAAACGGGCAGCCTCTCCTCTCTGGCGCCCCCAAGGGGAAATATTATAAAGTTTATTTATTTTCATTCTCTCGTCCTGGTGCGGGAAGACACGTGCGTGGGCCTGGATCACTCCAGGAAGGAGCTGCAGACGTGATCCCTGCGCAGAAATCTCGTCAGCGCCCTGAGAGAGTCAGAGCAGTAAAACAATATGGGGAAAAAGCACTTGGGATTGATTAGCGCTCGAGCTCGCTCGGTCAGACACTGCGGGAGAGAGAGGGAATTGCCCTTTCTCGGCCGAACAGAACCTCCGGTGGGATATGGCAGACTCCACTCGGCCTCGGCGCGCGCGCGCGCTCACCGGGCGACGGCGCGCGTCGGACATATTCAGCCGTCGCCGTCGCCACAATTCGAGCAATGAAAATTCGCTGGCCATTTTTTTTTTGTGGCAGTGTAAAAAAAAAAAAAAAAAAAAGCCAGCATCAGCGTGAGATTTCCCGCACTGGAGGAGGACGAGCAATTAATTCCACCGAGGGGGGAAAAAACCCGCGTGCACTAAAGAGTCGTAAATTAAAGTTTCGTTGCAGGCAAAAGAAGAGGAACCCATATTGGACCCAACTTTTGAGCTGCTCAAAAAAACCCTTCAGTCTTGATGGGCGAATTGAAGTAATCTCCTTTGCATGTTTTCTCCATTTTTTCTCCTTTGCCGTGCGAGCCAGAAAGAAGAAGCGTGACGGAAAATGCAAAGAAAAAGGCCTTTTCCTCGTGGTTCAGCCGGCCTTATTTATTCTATTGAGTGCATGACAACGGTTGCCAGATCAATAGAACACTTGACACGATAGCAAATTGGGAAGAGCCCCCCTGAGGCCCACAGATGGGCCGGCCGACTGGCGGATGGACCTGTGGGCCTGCCGGCCCACAGGCAGGCCCACAGGCAGGCCCACAGGCAGGCCCACAGGCAGGCCGAGGGCCCTTTTTTGCGTCTCCTGAAAAGAAGATGCGGGAATAGATAAATGGCCTCATTGATTCCTTCTCCCTCATCATGATGCTAGCACAGTTTTTTTCTTTCTGGGGCGTCTCCACCAGACAGAGGAGGTGCGAAAGAGGAGGCAAAAAAGTGTAAGAAGAGATAGATCACCAAATGATAATGAGCAAGGGTGGAGGAACCGTGATAAGTGGGCTGCGGAGGCTTGGTCGAGGCTGCACAGGCTGCAATTGGAGTTCAGAGGCTTGATCGAGGCTGTAGAGACTTGGTTGAGGCTGCAGGGGCATCAGTTGGGGTGCAGAGACTTGATCAAGGCTGCACAGGCTTTTTTGAGGCTACAGAGGCTTGGTTGACGCTACAGAGTTTTGTTCGAGGCTGCAGAGGCTTCAGTTGGGGT
>JAAUXU010127377.1_pt1 | contig 24550 bp, 23 predicted proteins | sample 7278151 | NCBI WGS metagenome assembly JAAUXU01 (sample SAMN14350113, study PRJNA611818) | marine sediment metagenome | isolation source: surface marine sediment (1.8m) | place: French Polynesia: Moorea | collected 2018-08 | reverse complement strand
CAGCTTTCCATCAGGGGGTGCTGGCTATTATAAGCAGTGCCGAGGATGAAGACTCTATGGAGTGTTTAAATAATTCAGTAGAGATATAGGTCGAATTCACACTAGTGGCTATCGCGCAAGCACATGTCCGAATGCAGAGACCAACTAACGTAGATGACGGGTTCCTACATGTAGTCGAATATCCCGGGTAAAATAGAACTCAATAATAATTACAGAAGACTTACGCGAAAGGATTCTTTCATCCTTAATTCGTGATCGCGGAGTCCGATATCAAAGGTACTCCGATACTAAAGGTATCAGGAGTGCTGTGCCAACCCCGCCACTGGAGAGGGTGACCTCATGGACATGACTACCATGTAACATACCTGTACCTGTCTATTTTGAACTTACCTCAGACATCACATTCTAATTTTAATTATTTTTTCTGATGACTCAAACAAAAGGAGAAACAAATGAGGAAACGCGGATTTATTCTTTCTCATGGCATGCCTTTCTAGTAACAATGCCCCAAAGGATCAACTCAAAAGAATATGTCCCACCTATTTTTCAATTTTCATCTCATCTTCAAGTAAGTTTATAACATTGATTCACCTGAGAAAACAGTGGTAGGTCAATTGTGCACTCAGACTTGCATTCAGCAGGGGAAATGGGACAACTTTTGTTTTGCATACATCCCCAAGGAGCTGATTTTAAGTGAGTTTATAGCCATTATTAATGATATTTCACTAACAGGATGTGCCTGGCTGCATGTTGGCCCCAGACTTGAGTATTGGGAGGGGGTTGTGGTCTTTTTATGTCTGTACGTGCAACATCAGTGGTTTTGTGTGAGTCAACATAGAATTGTTCATAACTCCCTCAACAACAGTAATTTCACAAAGGCATGTGCACACCTGTGTTCAGCACTTAAAGCGGTACAACTTTTGTGTAAAAACTTTTTGCATAGGTCTCAGACACCAAAAATTCAAGATTATATTTTTGATTACGTTAAGAAAATTTTTATATATTAGTCATAAGTCATAATTGACCCCCCTACCAGTTTTGGAGGTTAAAAACTAAGTGCACTTTTGTGTTATACACATCTCAGTACAGTTGATAGGGGAGGCTGTACTGAGAAAAAGGCCATTTGAGGGGTGTGTCCATACGAAAAGTTTACACGTAAGCGACCTGGACCAACGCTCAAGTCTTAGAGCTACGTACACTTGCGCTGGACCTTAAGGTTACGTGCTGCTGGGCTCGAGTGAGTGGCTTAGCTTAAAATTAAAAGACGGCGCTCCCAAGACAGCCAAGTACACTCGGTCTTACAGTATTAATAGAGGTATAATTGGCATCTGGAAATGGAATGAGAGTAATCTTACATGGTACTCTTAATGATATAGTGATGGCGACTGATCAGACGGACTACCGAACTTGAGCTCAATGATGGGTTACTTTGCACCAAGCCTGCCCTTTCACCTCGCTCCCCGTCCCGTCCATCGTGTAGTAGTCGTTGGCCTCCTTGCTCCCCGTCCACGCAACGTTGGTGTCAGTCCCGTAGAGACTCGTGATCTCCACCTCTCGGTTGGCGTCCGCACCGTCCAGTGGGCCCCCTCGGTTAGTATACGGTGATGAGGCTGATGCCGATGTCAATGTTGCTGGCTCTGATGCCGTTGAACGAGTGAACGAGGTACACGAGGCATGAGGCATACGAGAGCGATCAAAGTACATGAGCTCAGTTCAATCCAACCGTCTTGACCAGCCCTTATCACACCAAGAATCATAGTACGATCCAAGACCTTGTACAGTAGAACACACGTCTAACAGTATACAGTAAGAACGCACTTTAACTTAAATCTACCCATGGTACTGCGCATGCGCGTACCCACAAGGTGTGTGCTCATGCTTGCTGTGCTCATGTTTGATAGAGCTTCACTTAACTGAAGTCTGAATTGTTTGAAAGAACTGTCTGCAGTTTTGCCTCACACCTCTCAGGTAGGCTGTGTTCCACTTCGGCGAGGTGATCGAGAGCGGTGATGCCCAGAGCCAAACCCCGACACTAACGGCTTCCTGTACCGTTGGACGGTTGGACAGGGTCCCCCGGGGTCTGGCCCACGGTGGTTGGATCCTGCTGTCCTTCTTCTTGTCAGGGCTTCAGCCTGAGCTCCTCCTGTGTAAGGAACAGGAGGTAATGTAGGTTGCCGTGGTTGGATGATATGATGTCTCTCAAGTCCAGGGGACGAGCCAAGAAAAGTCCCATCGAGAGGCCTCGCCAGCAGTGCCCACGTGGCTCTTCCACAGGAGTCTGTCCGAAATGATGAAGAAGGTCTTCACCTTGAAGCTCTGTCTTCACTTCCTCAGCGATCAATGCAGACTTTGGTCCAATAATTCTTCTTAGGCTGTTGCTGCAGGGAATCTTCTTCTCCAGAAACCCCTCGAACTTGGTAGTGTTGACCTTGTCAAGGGGTGTAACAAGAGATCCTCAGCGATTTCATTGGTGAGCAGACCAATCATTGCGCTGAACGAGAGCATCTGATGAATCATTCTGTCCCTTCCAGCCCGATCGTGATCCAGGTGTTTCTGGTGAGACTTGGATGCGATGTGGGCTGTGATCCGCCACTTGTTGGCCGCATGAAGCGGGGCAGAGTCTGCAGAAGGGCTTTTTCGACCTCCCAGTGAAGTCCCACTCGTCGTATGCTTGATCTTGGACAAACAGTCTTCGGTGACATTGGGACAGAGTCGGAGCAGAAGAGGTTCTGCTGACTACTTCTTCTTCAGGTACATCACGCCTGTCCCTGTCGAGTCTGCCCGGACTACCAGAGTTTGCTCTAGACAGACTCGAGTCCATATGGAAAATCAGTCAATGAAGCAAAGAAGCCAATGTGACATAAAAAGGTGACGTATTCTTGTGTCTTTTCAGTCAATGAAATGCCGATTCGACATAGCAGCAAATAGAAAATCCAATCGTAGTCATGATGTTCTGAAAGTGGAGCAACTGTACAACACCTTATTGCTATAATCTGGCGATAGCAAATCACTGAGTCTCATGACAAAATCCCCTGGCAACGAGTCACATATAGCAAATCCAGAGGCAACAAAATGCATGATAACAATGCTTCTCTCCTGATGGATTCAGACCCAGATTCGGTCCCGGAGTCTGCGAGAAAACATCAGCAAGAGCTGATGGCGGAGGAGGTGTTCAACCGGCGATTCCCCTTGGAGGAACCATTGAGAACCAACTGCTGGCTGAACCGCGCATCACGGACTTCTCTTTCAACTGGAGCAGTGAACACGAACCTGGTTCAATCGGGGATTCTTCCGGCTGTTGAACGGGCCCGATCTTGCGCAAGTCCCGCCTCTACAAGTGGGGCTTTAAAGTTGTTTGAGCAATGATGTGAAACACCAAACATGAAAATGAAGTAAAACCTGAGCAATTTAGAGCAAGCACTGGTGACATTCGAGCAAAAATTGAGGAAAAGTGGGAGCAAATTGCTGCACCACAGTTGGCTGCTTTGACGACTAAGAAATGCCGAGGTTGCTTAGAATGATGAATCACTCTTGGACAAAGTCATTTTACTGATATTACTTTGCTGTTTGACCTCCACTTGATTGCTGAAACTTCTCTCAAGCCTCACTTGAAGACCAGAACAAAGGCCATTTTTAAAGCTGTGTCATTTGGTGTGCAAGGAAATGCCTCCAGAAAAACATGCCAAAGCTGTTGCTCAATACTGTATTTATTGCCGGACTCTACAGACAATCTCCTCATTGTTATTTCAAGAGCTATTCTCGTTGGACCTGCCAGGTCCAGTGTTGTGCAGCCATTTTGCTCTCCTACCCAAGTTCATGTGCAAATGTAAGTATCTATCATAAAGTCATTTCAGTATGGTTATCCAAGCCTGCATTTCCAATTTGCAACAAGGTGAATGACTGCACATAAGTCCCATTTCTTTTCCATGACAACTGACTGTGAATGATGACATGAATGAAAGTGACAACAGCATTGAAAGGGCCAGCGTTTCAAAGAGTGCAGCACACTTAGCCTCTCCTGACATATTACTCATAACCTGGCGCAAATGCGTGGGTCCAACAGATTTGGGTTCAATTTGAGCAGTCAATGAATTTTACTTTGAGGTAGATTGCATGACCAGATGATTGAATCAGTTGCAATCTGTAGTGAAACACAATGCTATAACAACACACTGTAGGTACACTTATGCGCTTCATCTCACAGCTCATGGTGAAGTAGTCTGACAGTCCAACATGAGATCAACACTGCTGTTCTTCGTGGCATCTCAAATGCTGATCAGTGTTTGGGGGTTCTGCAAAAAATATTCCTCAGGCACCTGTCTGAACTCACTGTATCTTGATGTAGCCCCCACACCACAGGGGTGGCTGCAATGTCGGAAATACTGCACAGCTGTTGAAGGCAGTAACTCCTTCACCTATGATAAACAAAACTCTGTAAGTGCGGTTGAGTTTGTCCTTGAGAGTCTTCCTATCCAATGTCTCTGTTGCAGTATTGTTTGTGCTGGGCGAACTGTGAGGAGCTCGGCACTTCACAGTGCTCAAGTTGCATCTCTGGTGAAATCTCTTATGATGACGATTGCTTTGGTTCTAATATCAGGTAAATGTTTCCAGTGACTTATTCCTGCTGATGCATGAAGTCCACGGTCACATGCTTTCCTAGAGTGCATGGAACAGTTGTATCTGTGGATGCTGCCACTGATGCTCAGAAATGTGCTCAGAAGTGCCTATCTCATCATGCCAGCAAATGGTTTACTTATGACAGTGAGAATCAGTCGTGTCTCCTCACAAAAGACAAACAGTTCATCTCTGACTGCCCCACCTGTACATATGGACATTCTTGCTGCCATCAGAAAGGAACCTCAGGTATGACATTTCAGGGCTTAAACTATTTGTTGACACTGCACTGAAAGTTGCCCTTTCCATCATCATATTCTTATTCAATGTGTGTTTGCCAGAATGTTTGTGGTTAGCAGTTTTCAAAGCTGCCATGCTTTGGATATTCCTTGTTGAGGCCTCTGCAAGATTTGATTTGGGTGTCCAGCTCATCTTTTTGCTGTGCATACATGTTTTTGCTGTGCACACATATTTTTGCTGTGCATACATGTTTTTGCTGTGCACACATATTTTTGCTGTGCATACATGTTTTTGCTGTGCATACACAAGAAGGAGCTTCCGGGTTTGAGACATTTTTAACTATGCTTCCACAAGGAAAAGCAAGAATCAGCCAAATACCAGCTGAAAATGTAGAACGTGCAAGGTAGAAGCACTGGACCACCTCAAGAACAGGCTCTCATGGACTTAATGTTTAAGCTCAACTTTCACTTCAACTCAACAAAACAACTTCCACAGCCGAGCAATTCCCCTGCCCATGCTCGAAATGCTGTTTGGAGAGGCCACCTTGAATTTGATTGACAGAAATGTGGCTCAGAGCAAGACCAAGTTCTTGAAAGTATTTGCACTTTAGTTTGCTCCTAAAGGATCACTTTTGTGAGTCTGCCAGTCGCCTATGAGTGCTGCATACCTGCTGTACACGATCTTTCCCACCATCCACTTTATCATGAAGCACTCGGTCAACAGGTTTCACTTGTCTGGCTCTGTAGATGAGACACATTCTGGCTGTGTAGGTCACATCTCCGAGTTGCATTATTGCTTGCCATATCCTTAAACTGTTGGTAGTGAGAACATTACTTCAGCATGTAATGTGCCTGTTGGCGCTAAGAATGACTTCTTTTATAACCTTTACAAAATGTCATTTCCTAAGAAGTTGTGGTAAGTGCAATATGCACTCAGACATGAATTCTCCTGCAGAAATGACACAACTTTGCTTTGACTCCCCCTCTCTAGGTGCCCAGGTACTGATTCTAAGTGAATTTATAACCTTTAGCCAACATATTTCCCTAACAGAATGTGTGGGCTGAATGTGGCCCCTGATTTGGACACAGCATTAATATTAGGAGGTTTTTTGTCTTGTCATGACTGTATGCGAATTATTGGTGGGTGTAAATGAGTCAAAAACTGTTCTTAATTATAGTCATTTCACCAAGCCACAAGCACAGCCATGTTCAGCACTACAAGGACTGCAGCTTTTGTCTAAAAAAATTTTTGTGCAGGCCTGAGGCCCCAATAAACATCACGCTAATTGTATATATTATGTTGACTTGGTAGCAGAAACTTTTGATTCCTCTATTTATGTGGCCTTTGGCTCATCCTCTTACGCCTTTTCTGAGGGGAAGTAAGAAGGTGGCAAACCCAGAAGGCTGACAGCCTTCATGGTCACCCAGTACACTCTGACACAAAATTTTTGACACCATGTAACTATCTTCTTTATAGGCTAAATAATGAATTTTAAGAAAACTTTTTGAGTAACCAATGGAGTAACCTGCTCAATAACCTTTTCAATTCTGGTTGGCATGCTATGCACAAACTTTTTGAGCAAATGAGGATCAAGCGAATTCCATGTCCTTGACAGCTGCTTCTTTTCCTGCATGAGAGAAGAAGCAGTGCGAAGGAGAGACAGCTCTCGCTTCATGATGGAACACAAATTCCATCATGAATTTGGGGAGTTGCCAGGCCACTCCCCCCTCCTCCAATACTGCAGAAAATTCGTATCCAACCAGTTGTACATCTCCTTCATCGTATGAGGAGGAGCAGAATCCTGCATAAAAGCTGCAGTTGATATTATCTTCACAAGCTTCCAACTCCAAACTGGCCCAGTCAATGACATCCGGGTGATTGCTCCAAGTCCTTCCTTGGAATGCTGTCTCGGTAGTACTGAGCATTTACACTTTGTCCCTCTGGAACAAAGTGGAGTTTGGAGACTCCACATGATGAAAACATTCCCCTCACCATAAACTTGGCGGAATGCTTAACTGTGGGAGCCACATCTATTTCGTGGGTCAGGAGCAACCCAGACACAATCAGTGGAGGAGTTTGGGAAGAGATGAGAAAAGCACTCATTGCTCCAGAGAATATTTTCCTAATCTTAAGCATGAGCGAATTCCAGCCTGGCATGCTTCATTTGTGCTGTCAACAGGGGCTTTTAAGGCCTTGCTCGGGATTTCAGGTCTAACTCTTGCTTCATGTAACGATGAACTGACTCCCGAGACGAAAAGGTGACCCTTTTTTGTGTGACAAGCGGCCAGTCTTCGTGTGGTTCGCTTTCTTTTGCCTGTAGATTTGGCTACAACAGTTTTTGCTATGCAACTGACAGATGAAGGACGACCAGATCGGGGTTCATCTGCCAATGGTTTCCCTCCCTGGAATCGTTTTCACCACTGTTCAGCAACCCTTGCTTGAGTGAATCCGGCCTTCAACATGCCAACAGCTTGATACCCAAGCTCAACACGGGCCATGACCAGACTCTGATGATATCCATTTCTTTCAGAAGTTGAGCCATCAAATAAGTCAATCGCACACACCTTGGAAATCATTAACATGTCAACAGAATGGAGAAGGCTGATGCAAGGCCCTTGCACAGCATCAAAGTCTTTGTACATGATCTGTGATTGGGTAGCAATCCAATTGATCATGAACAAGAATCAAATAAGCTAAAGCTGCATGGGAGTAAAACCTTTCGCGTCAGAGTGTTTTCAATGCAGTGCAAAAAAGTGTCCAACACTTACCCACTTCACCTTACTTGCAGGTCTCACATCACTGTTCACTTGTGGTGGTCATTCGCCACATGATGAGGTCATTGACCTGCCCTCATTGGATGCCTCCAACCCTGACAGAACTTGCCATGGAGTGCATGAAATGCCAAAGAGCAGATATTACAATTTTGCAATGTGGGACAATGATGTCAGATCAGTCCTCTGCTGTGGTGGGTATAACTCTTCTTCTTCTAAGAGTAAGCGATGCTTCAAGTACACAGGAGATGAGTGGACTGACCTGGGAGACATTTTGAGGCACCAGAGGGCTGAATCCAGAGCAGCAGAACTGAGTGATGGCCGCTACTGGATCTCTGGAGGACATGGGTATCAACTACTGGACCTTTTGTGCTGTTGGTGTGAGATGTATCAGGTTGGGCAAAAGTTGAGTCTCATTCACATCTTGCAGTCCAAGTCACAATATTATGGATGGGCTTCAACAGTGAACCTTTGAATACATTTTAGTGTGACAGAAATGAGAGAACTCAGACCCAGAATTACTATTCTTATTTATTAGCCATGAAGTAATATTCATGTCATTTCATTAAGGTGAAATATTGGGAATTGTTTTCATGGCTAATATTCAATTTTAATTCAGATTTGCCTCTTTTTCACCTTAATGTGTCGATCAATCTGACCCACAGACTTGATAGTACCGTGCAACTGCCAACTCCCAAGTTCTTCAGCCCATTGGTAGAACTAAATACCTGCAGGCTCGGAGGGTGAAGTAAGGGATTGATGCACTTACTTTACTGTGTCTTATTTCATGCATTTACTGCACACAAATTGTAAGAGAAAATCAAATCTGAAATAAAATTACTTTGTGCCATGTAGGGAAAGCTTCCCCATAAAAAAATCAGGGAAGAACCCCCAAAAGTCCATGGAAAAAAGTAAAAAAACTGGGAAAAAATTTCTTTGCTGATTGATGGGAAGTCAATAAGTGAAAGAAAGACACTTCCCCAAAAAATGTTTCAGGTATGTTGTATCCATGGACTGTACAATACATAACAGTAACATTTCTTCCTTCCCATCAACAGCTTCTGCAGTATGATTAGACACCAGCTATGCAGTTCTCCACCTTTGCTTACTCATCTACACTGCCAATCCTTTCCTCGTTTTTTCTCCGGAATGAACATCTCTCATTGGTCTTGTGACACAACAGTTTTTTAAACTAGAAAATACTTTTTATGCCAAACCATACGTATCCAACCTCCAGCCTTAAAGAGATTACTAAAGAAAATCCCTTTGATTTGGCCAACTGATGCTGGTGCGACTTCTGGGCTGTGGAATTGTGTCCCACTCACACAGAACAAGCACGCAAAAGTTGGACTTATGTGAAGGGACAGCATTTATGCCCAACCTTGTAAGAAAAGCAAAGTGCGTGACTTCTGCCATCATTGCAGTGATAGTGGAAAAACCTCAGAGTTCTACCAGGATGGGGAATTTTCTGAAGGTCCTGAACTACCACATCAGATGCGTAGAGTGTGTTGCTCAAAATGATACACATTGAATGTAACTTTGTAACCGTGAGTTTCTTGGGAAACTCATTGCTGCTGCTGCTGCTGTTGCTGTTGAACCAAAAGTGTGCAAACTCTGCACAGGGCTGCAAATTGGAACATGTTTGTTTCACCATGCAATTGCCAACCAGGCCTTGTCAATCTCTCGCACATAGAAAGAAGGGAATTTCAAGAGTGTACAATTTTGAGCAACGCACCCTGTGTAAGCATTGTGCTGTGGAAGTGGAACCTGGATTTGTGTTTATAGCAGGAGGGCTTCCGCATTATACAAAAGTCTTCAGGTTTGACCCTGGGACTGGAGCATTTGACAGTCTGCCAGACTTGACCCAAAAACGAACGGAGCATGGTTGTGGAGTGGTGGATAAAGGAGACTCGTAAGTAAATATCTTCTGTTATGGTTCTCCTGCTTGGACCCCAAAGGTGCATGAAAAAGAGCTATTTACACCAAAAGAAAGTCACTTTTTGCCCTGACTTCTCCAAGAGGAGCAGCTTTTGATGCCTCAGGCAGTGCAATAAGGCCTCTTTCTCATGGAAGTTTTCTTCTGGCACATCTGCTGTATGCCTGTTCCAGTCATAAACTGGGAAATTAGGCCCTGAATGACTCTGAATGCATATCACCAAGTGAACATTTGCTTCTACAGCTCACAGACTCCTGCTATATGATTTTGGAATCTCAATGCAGTGGCATACTCATTTGAATTTCCCACTAAAGCACATGTCACAGCTTTGCACAGGGACCCTTTACACCCAGTGAGCTCATTGCCCCATTAATATGATCCAATCAGGTGAATCCGATGAGGCTCTGGAGTTCCAGGGGATGCCCTGAAATAGAAAGTTTGTGGAGTGACTCCTATCACTTCTTTGCGAGTGCGGAGACTTCACATGCGAGGTGGATAAACTCCTCATGTCCATGTCCACTGAACCAGCACCTTTCTGTGAATGACTCATGAAGTCTGGCCCTGTGGTAAGTCTCAATCTAGTGTGCCTATGCACTGGAATCGTCTTCGAGACCTTGGACCTGACGGTGCTGATGGAGATGTAGCCAGGACCATGTCCCTTTTCCAGCTGACATAACTTGCTGCCTGCGTGATGGCATCAACCTCCCTGTGGAAGATACTTGCATTTAGAGAACCCTGGTCGGTGACATCCCCATTTGAACAAATTTGAAAGACTTCACATCTAAATTTGATGAGCTTGCAGTGGTCAAAAATCATGTTCTCTTTTCTCTCTTTGAACCACCCATCTCTTGGCAAGTGAGTTACAAAAGTATGCAAGTGGTTGATTGACGGTTTGGATTTTAGCCTGAGTTGAGCTAAGCAAGATCAAAATCCTAAAGTTGATCATTTTAGACAGTTTTTGCCCTGTTTGACCCCTTTCAGGAGCATCAGAGTCAAAACTATCTTTCACCAGGTGCATTTGAGACTCTGACAGTTCGTTTCTGCACAAGATGCCCCAAGTTGGAATTTTACAATTGTCCCTGTCCCTATGAGCGAGTTCACAGTTATCATAAAACGGGGCTGGGACAGAATTGCTTGAACTAAAGCTAAGCCTCATTCTGCGTATAGAAGTGTGCCATTGCATTCGTGCCTCTGAGCTTGATGAACAGGGCACAGTCAACCATAAAACTAGACTGAGGGCTTAAATTAGGGCTAATGGAGTCCATGGGAGGCCTAGAATCACTAGAATTGGGTCAAATATTTGATCATGGATATCATCTGGAACATGAATAGGGCAGAACCTAAACGCTAAAACTATACAAAAAGAGCAGAATAGCATGAAACAAAACAGACAAGTCCTTGCATTAACCTTTAGGATGGAGCATCGGCTAAGAACTTAGGTCAGTTAGAGCGCCCTCGAGACTGTCCCCGATACCTCGCTCCCCGTTTGGTTGACCCACTTCTCGTCGTAGAACCCAGCCATGGTATAGTAATCATTGATGGTCTCCTCATGGCAGTCCTGGCAAAGCGATGAAGAGTCATTCTGTTGGTGAGTCTAATAATGCGGTGATGGTCCAAAGATAGGGACCAAAGCACTTAGACACGGCTAGGATGGGGCTGTCCCGTCCAAGATGGCGTCTATGGCGTCTCAAAACACGAACGAATGAACGAAACATGTGCTATTCAAGCACATGCCAGCTCAACCTTTCTGGCAGTCCGCGAATCCACAACTAAAAGATATAAATCAAAGATTTTCAAGTACTAAAGTACAATACGATACAGAGCAATACACTTATGTTCCATTGTGTTTGTACTCAGACATACACACAGTCCCTGTTCTGGCACATAATGTGTTGCTTTGAGCGCTGAAGCGCACTCATTTGTGAACTGTAAAGGTTTACTCGGCTTTCTGTCTTCCCTTCCCTCTGTTTTGTGCAGATATAAAGATAGCAAAAGAAAAGGTTCATTTTTGGTAAGGATGCAAGAAATAATTTTTGTGTCCCAAAAAATGTCTCACACTAAAGAGAAACTGAAGAAGTCTATGTTCTCTCTTTTGCCAGGTATGATATTGTGGTGGCTGGAGGAGAATACAAAGTGGATACAAATTGGCACCCCTCGAGTCACACGGAGATCTACAACACAGCAACACAAGAGTGGAGGAAGGGACCAACTCTGCCACATCCTATTGATGACATGTCATCTGTGCAGTACGAAGACACTTTTCTCCTGGTGGGGGGACGTAATTCCAGTCATGAAATTGACACAATTTACCAATATGACCAGACCTCTGAGACTTGGATCCTCAGACCAGAGAGACTCTCCATACCAAAGGATGACTTTGGTGCAGTTCTGACAGGTCCTCCTGTGGCTGACTGCAGCTGATGCAGTCAGAGTGAATGAAATCCACACATGCTTGTTGCACGAGGGACAAAGATGGAACAGCAGGGACTTTGAGTGATGGAACAACAGTTCAGAGGTCAAGTCTGTGAGAGGGAAAGAGGTGGAATAAAGAATTGATTTGACTCTAAAAGTGGGTTTGTGTTTCGCATGACCTGAGGCTCGGACCTCGGGAACTGAGCTGTAGACATTGTAGTCGTCATGTACCAATGTTCCAGGGCCTTCAAGGCCCGAATAAATGATGCGAGGTTGCTCAAGTGCAGGTGACTTGTAATTTTTTGCCCAGAACCCTTAAAATGATTTTCACACTTGAGCATAGCAAACAGCTTCAAGAATTCTATGAAATTCTCAAGTTTTGGACTTGACAGCCTCGGAGCAATCTATATTGCTTGAACAGCCAAGGTCAAAACTTATGACAGAAAGCACTTTTTGTGTGCTCTGAACTCAATGGCTTTTTTGCATGCTTCAAATGATTACAAATTTGTGCTCAGACGTCAGATGCTTCAATAAATTTCTTTAAAAATAGCAAATACACTTTGAAATTAACCCAAACCCACTAGATTTAGCCGTCAAGATCCCAAATTAGGAATAAAGGTGTGAGATATTGCTGTTGGAACGTGAATTTTAATCGATTCTGGTCAAATGGACTGTAGAAATGATCAGGGTTTGAGTCTAAACTAGCCAGTTTTGAGTCTAAATTAATCAGTTTTGAGTCTAAACTAATCAGTTTTTGGGTCTGCCTTCAAAGTTACAGAAGGATGTGAGGTCAATATTGCCAATTAGAGCCGTTTTGTTACTTTCCAGATTCAACATCACAGCCAAATCAAAGTGAAAGCAAGATGTGGTAATCTTTACCCTCCAAACCTGAGCACCTGGTTACAGAATCGACTTATGCAGTAAAACTTTGTTTAGAGGACTGTCAAAAGAGGTGGACTTTTCTCAAAATCATTTGACTACATCTTCATCATTTGGGATTACTTAACAAATGTAAGATGTAACATTCGTTTCTTGGTCTCGCCTCCTGAGGAATAAATTTAGCTGAGCACTTCTGTTTTCACTTTCACTGGACAACAGTTTAAGCATCTAGAAAGTAACTAAGCAGGACTAATTTCAAGGTTGGCGTAACTACCTTTGAAGGCAGAGACGGGACCCAAGCAATGATTTGTTCTCCATAACTAGAATGTCTCTAAATGTAGCTTTGCACCAAATATAGCACAAAGTCAGAGGTAAAAACATTGTCTAGCTCAACGTGTATGTATATAATTTCATTGTTTCTGTGCGACAATTGTTAACAAAAGAACAGAGCCTTTAAAAAATTGAAAATCTGGGGGAAAAAACATAGAAAAAAAGTCATCCTGGTGTCGGCAAAGGTGTCACTGACGCTTTTCCAATGACAGCTCAAAAAAGTCCTCTGCTATGAGCACTTCACAGTTGGTGTACTTCAACTCGTCCAAGTACTGCCGGGCTTCATTCAACAAGACCTGAGCCGACGAGTCCCTCTTGTCCACCTCGGTGGAGGAGATGGGCTTGTATCTGGGACTGACGTGGGTCAGGCAGAGCCTCTTGGCGCCCACGGCCGCGGCGAACTCCGCCGCCATCTTGGGAGTGGAGTGGCCATACTCGACGGCCTTCTCTTTAAGCGTTTCCTCCATGGTCGCTTCGTGGACGACGAGATCGCAGTCTGCGCAAAGGTCGACGATCTCGGTGTCGTCGCAAGTGTCTCCAAGAACTGCCACCTTGCGTCCTCGTTTAGGAGGACCGAGCGCTTGCTCGGGAGTCACCAATGTCAGTTCTTCGTCCTTTTCAACGTAGACGGCCTTGCCGCGTTTCAGCTGGGCGTACTTGGGCCCCGGGGGCAACCCGAGTTCCAATAGCTTCTCAACGTTCAGGGAGCCCGGTTGGTCGGGTTCTGAGATCACATATGCAAAGGACGGGATTCTATGCCTGAGAGCGCCGGCGACGACCAGAGGTGACCCCGATTTCTCCTCCGTCAGGCGCCAGCAGCGTAGTGTTTCATGAAACTCGATCTCTTCGTCGTCCACGTCACTCTCACCCCCTTGCCACTTCAGCCTGTCAATGTCCACGTAGGTGTCGCTGCTCTCCAGCTGGTCCCTCCTCGGCACCAACTCGTGAAAGACGCACCTGAACGGCAGCTGAGATTGAGAGAGCTCGAGACTCGTCTTGACCAACTTCTTGATGCCGAGGGGTCCGAAGACGTGAACTACCTTGTCTTCGGAGACGCAGCCGTTCCCGAGAGTGCAGAGAAGTCCGGGAAGACCGAAGACATGGTCGCCGTGCAAGTGGGTGACAAAGATCTTGGATATCTTTCCGGGCTTCAAGAAGCTACGCTGCAGCTGAATCTGGGATCCCTCGCCACAGTCAAAGAGCCACACGTCTCCGGAGGTGTCCCAGCGCAACGCCAGGCAGGAGACGCCGCGGCTTGGCGTCGGGAAACAAGACGCCGTGCCCAAGAACACGAAGTGCATCTTGCACAATGCTCCCCTGTGTTTTGATTTGGCTGTGGCTGCGCGGCAACGGCACAGCTGATCCACCCGGACTCGGAGGCACCAGCGGCACGAGCGGCACGAGCGACGCTAGCGGCGCAGACGGTGAAGCAGCAGCTGCGTCAACGTCCTCTTCCACTGGGATTCGATTGCTGTAGCTTCTGGCTAGGGATGGGGATCAATCCTCAAGTGCGATTCGAACTTGAGACTTCTCAATCACTTGGAGAAGCTGGTGATTGGTGATTGGCGATTGATGAATCAGAATCACAGTTTCTGTGTCAGCGTCCACGGGAGCAAAAGTACAGGCAACGTTCGATGCTTCTGCACTAGAGTCCAGGACTGTGGATACAATATGGACTTTTCCGTCTGTCCAGCAGCATCACCTCAGTCTTCTTCTTCTGAATGCAAGGCCTCTTTAGAAGGCCTGAAAATGGTCTGTCTGTAGGCCTGATGAATCGAGCGAAAGCGCAGAGAAGGATTTTTCAACGGCTTCCTTCTAGGAGAAGGGTGGCTCGACTAAGACTCGGGTCTGTGACCCATCCCTAGCCGCCCTCGACTTGTTCCGCGTTGGCAGGCAACGTCCAGTCGTTGTGGACTCGGTCGACGGCGGTTTCGCGGGAGATCCCGGCCCCCTCGTCGTCGAGGCCAGCCCTCTGACTGCTCATACCGACGGACCTGACCTCGAGTGCTTGAAGGCATCCCCGAGACTTAGCAGGTGGTAGCTCAAGGTATGGAAACAAAGCCTGAGGCAGAGATGCTGGTCAATTGAGTTTTGTGACGGTGAAGAAGTGTCCTATTTCAATTTTTTTTTTCCAAGATCCAGATGCTGACATCAGCACCTCTGGATTAGGCTTTGTTTCCGTACTCTGATCCATCAGTTCTTGTGCGGCCCCGGCTGCCTGACTTGAAGCAGCCTCTTACGTGTTCCGGCTCACCAAAAAGATAACCCATCAGCTGTGACGACCGCCACCATGTGGATGGAGGCCAGGAAGCAGGAGAAGGCGATCAGGGGCATGATGGTGGATCGTCGAAAGCGCGCCGAGCGACGGAGGGAGTACTACGAAAAGATGGCAAGTTACACCAACGTCTCGACGCTATCGTCGTCGTCATTCTTGACCGGGTATCTCTTTCCCTGCAGAAGCTGGATCCGAATCAATTTCTACAAGTCCACGGGCGTCCCTGCAAGATCCACCTGGACCCCGCTGTGGCGGCCGCTGCCGACTCTCCAGCCACCATGTAAGTTGTCCGCATTGCTGAGAGGCCCACAAACAAGGTCAGTTGACGACAGTGTCCTCCGTCTGCACCTAGGATGCCCTGGCAGGGCGACCGCGAGGTCCTGATCGACCGTTTCGACGGTCGCGCGCATCTCGACTACATCTTGGAGTACAAGCCGGTGCCCAGCCAAACGGACCCCGACCCTGACGCCGTCGCCGGAAAGGACAACAGAGAGACCAATTATGAGCGATATAGAATCTTAATCCAGAATGACTTCCTAAAAGGTTGGCGACAGCGCTATTTGACCGTCGACTTCTTGCACAGTTGCACACTTTAGTCACTGTTCCATCGAGTGTCGTCCACGGGAGGATGTCTAGACTAAAACTTTGCATTCTTCTTGTTCCTCAGTCTCAGAGGACAAGTTCTTGCGGACCATCGAGCTGGAGGAGAAGTACGGAGGAAAGACTTACCAGGCGCAGAAGGCCAAGGACGATAAGAAGAGACTGGAGAAGACCAAGGCCGCCATCGGTTTCACGTATACAGACTCCACCGGCGACGATCAGACGTCGTCGGCAGCGAAACCAGTTCCAGACAATCTGAAGCAGGGCACGGCGCACTTCCAAGACCCTCGAGTACAACCACAGGGAGGAGGGGATTCCGATTCCGAGATCGACTTGGACATGACGGTGGACTTGATGTCATTAGGCGTGGCCGCCCAGATCGACCTAAACTCTGCTGGCAAGGCCTACAACCTGGGCAAAGACGACTTTGTGCGCTTTCTAGCCAGGGACATTGAAGAGCAGGAGGAGCTCAAGGCGGCCAAACAGCAGGAGGAGGAGAAGGCCATGTTCACGGTTAGTACACATTCAGCAGCTACTGTACGTCGCCACTGAGAGGTCCGTGTACTCAAATGCGCTCTGTCACCTTCTGACAGGGTCGTAAGTCACGGCGAGAGAGACGCCTGATTCGCGAGCGAAGACTTTTTGGACGTCGGATAAGCCCACCGAGGTAACAGCTCTCTATCTCTACCTCTTGAGGGCAGCTTCTTGAACGTGACGTCTCTCTTGCAGTTACGCCTCGCGCTCGAGTCCGTCATACGACGACTACTCTCGCCGTCGCTCGCGATCACGCTCCAACAGCAGTCGCTCAGCGAGTCCGGAGAACAAAGGCAAAGTGGAGTTTATCACAAGCTTCGGCGGCGAGGATGACGACGACTGTTCAGACGAGAACAGCAGGAAGAAAACGACGAGGACGAAGGAGTCGCGATCGGGCCGCAGAGCCAAAGGCCACAAGAGAAAGCGGTCGCCGTCTTCCACCGTAATTGGTCCGGCTCTTCCTTCTGGTCCCGATGGGCGTGAGGGGTAAGAACATTCTAGACTTTAGGGTCCATTTCTACGGTCAGACTTCAGGAATCATACTCCGTGCGAGACATTGACCATTCAGGTCCCGCTCAGGGCAGATGTCATTGTACACGTCACTGATCATCCATTCTTGTAGTCGACGTCGCCGGTCTCCAAGTGACACCAGTCCAAGGAGGAGAAGGAATACCTCGTCGAGAAAGAAATCAAGCGATTCCTCCTCGTCGTCGTCGGACTCCAGCAGTAGTGACAATGGGGGTGGCAAAGCCCCAAGGTCTGCATACTCAAGTCTGCTTCCTATTGCAATGTCCAACGACCCGTCCACGTCCACACAGGTACCGCTCCAAGTATCGCAACCATCGCCGGCGCTCGAGCAGCTTGAGTAGCAGCAACGACGAGAACGCCAACGAATCCAAGAACAACTCCGCCGTAGAAAGCGAGCGTCAGAAGCCAAACAATGGGACAACGGTGATGTCTACGACGAAGGCGGCCAAGGCGAGAAGTCCTTCACCGCCATCGGTGAAGCGCTACTACGATAGGATCAGGGAGATCAAGTCAGACGAAGATTCTCCTCTTAGCGGCGATGACGAAGACGAAGGGCAAGTTCCTCGACCTCTCGTTCAATCTACGTTGGTGTCATGCCCAAGTCTTTTTTCTATAGGACGTCGTCATCGTCGTTCAATAACGCCAGCCAGAGGACCGGAGATAGTAAGAAGGGAGAAGCATCCAGAGCTGCTGCTACTACTAAAAGTTCACCTGCATTGAGCTCAAACAAAGTCAGTAGCTTTCCAGTGCTATCAGCAACAAATTCTTCTGCAAGCTAGGGCGAAGATCATGTTCTATTTCTTCCAAGACAGTCACGTCAAGTGTGTGCTTCTAGGTTATCTCAGGTGCTGCTGGCGACGACGTCAAGAACAAGCTCAAGAAAAGGATGCAGGCCCAGATCAAGCGCCAATGTAAGGGACTCTTGGGAGGGGAATGATCGGGCAATGATTGATCTCGCTGATTTCATGACCTTTCCAGTCAAGATGGACAAGCAGGCTGAGGAAGAGCGACGGCGAAAGCTGGAAGAGCAACGCATCTCGAGGGAGGAGGAGATGAGGGAGCTGGCGCTGAAGCTCAGACGCAAGGAGCGAGAGAAAAGGCACGCCGAGAACTTGGGCCTCGGCAGCGACAGTGACCAGTCTGAACCCTCGGCCAAGGAAGAAAATGGAAGCAGTAGAGAGAGGTACGACTTCGTGGCAGCAATGACGTGCAGCACCAGGTCCTTCTCCAACAAATTTTACGTTGTAGGAGACGCTCGCCAAGCCCGAAACGTTTCGAGAGGCGGAGGCATCGCTCAAGATCTTCCTCACGCGACCGGAGAAGAAGGCGACGGTCCAGGACTCGCAGTCGCAGCAGAGAGTAAGACACAGTCTGTAAGGGGGAAGAAGACATATCTGTCAACGCTCTCGTTACAGTCGCTATCGCCACCGCAGCAGACGCTCTCCTTCACCTGATCAGAGACCGAGGTTGGTTGACTACTGACAAGGGGTAAAGAGTCGTACATATACATATGTGTATGTAGTTGAGTGGGATGGGGTTGGGGGTGTGACTTGATCAATGATCACTGGAGCATAGGCGATCGAAATAAACGATGGCGACGTCACTGGCCAAATGCTGGAGGGATTCCAAATCCCTCTGCATTTGTAAGGTCTTCTTGCCATAACCTTTCTTCATCCTCCTGCAGTCAATGACTTATTCCATGGAGAAGCGTTCCAGAGCTTGACTTGACTTGCCTGCCATGTGCGTTTGCCCCGTGGAGGACGTCGGGATGGAACTGTACGGTGCTTGGACGCCCTGCAGATGCTGATTGGAATAACTGAGGTCTACCCGCCAAAGCGCGAAGCCCGTTGATAATGTAATTGGACATAAGGGTCAGGAGAGGCAAGCTTAAGGAAGGTTCGGCAAGATCAGCGATCCATTAAGAGCTAAATTACCCAGCTCAAGGGCAATTTTGACGCTTTGCCTCGTGAACATGAATTGTCCAGCTCTTCGTGGTGACGACAGTGATGAAACACTTACTCAAAGTGTCCACCTTTAGCGTTTATCACAGCACTTAATCTTCTTGGAACTGCTTTTGAGTAAGATACGGCACTTGCTAGGGGACGCTGTTCCACGCCCTCTTTAAGAAAGCTTTCAGGGGCATCGACGCTGGTGAGAGACTTTGCGCACGCCTTCCTCTTTAGAATGGACTGCGCTGAACGGTCCATAGAATCTACGCTGGAGATGGGGGCGGCCACATCGTCTTGGACACCGTAAGATTCTCTTCACGCCATGTCTGAGTGAGTCGTGCAGTATGGGCTGCTGCACAGGCTCATCGGGCACCCAGTGTCTTCCACCACAATCTTCCTGGGCTTGAGAATCTACTCAATGTGGGCGGTGACGTTGTCCTCCACACCTTTGGGGATGTCACCCAAGGAACTACGAAGGACGTTGTCATTCTTCGAAATAACCGTTGCCTGCCGAATGAACTACTTCTGGTCTTTCCCCACGATATCCTCTTCGTCGTTGCGCGTGCCAGCCCCAAGAGAAGCGGAATGGTCTCCGTGACCTCTTGATGGCGCTGCACGACGCGCCGGATCTTGGTCGACGTCACCTTGACGATAGCACAGTTGGACCGGCTCTGCCTGCCCGATGATGGCGGCCCCGCTAGGGAGCGCAGAGAGCTCACGACTTCTCAGGTGCTCTTTCAGGTGTGTCCTGGTTCCTCGTTAATGTTGGTCAAGTATTTGCTAAGTTACAGCCACTTTTGCCGAACTTACGCCCCAACCTCCAGGAAGAAGTAGCAAGAGTTGCCGAGACATGCGTAGCCTATGGTCAGATCTTGTTGGGCGTTGATCATCAGCGTCTTTTACCAGCTCATGGCTGCCCACTGCGCCTGCAGCATTGACCTCAGCATGAAGAAACTCACTGGCAAAGTCATCAACGTCGACATTCAAGAAAGTCATTCTGGAATCTCCGGCGCGGCCATGTCCTTTTCCCAGTTGGTGTTGGGCTTTTTCTTGTGTTTGAGCAGCTTGTGTTTGCACAGGACGGAGCTGGCCTTGCAGGAGTAGTCGCAGAGCTCGCACTTGAACGGGTTCTCGCCGGTGTGGGAACGCTCGTGAGCCAGCAATGACTGTTTACTTTTGACGGCCTTGCCGCAGAAGCGACAGATAAACTCCGGATCCTTGTGCACGCGCATGTGCACGCTGAGTTCGTAGCGATCGATGCAAGGCGCGCCGCACACAGGACACGGGCAGCGAGGACCGTCTCTGGAGTGCTTCTTGAGCATGTGGCGTCGCCACTGCGACTTATTCGTGAAGACGAGTCCACAGTGAATGCACTGTCTGGTCTCCTTCACGCCCTGGTGGACCATCAGCTGGTGCCTCCTCAGGTTGTTTTGCCGGCCAAACGTCTTGTCGCACTGGTCGCACCGGAAAATGAGCCGCACGCTGCTCTCCGTCACCTCGACGCCCTTCTCGCGCAAGTGCTTCTGCCGGTGTGAGTAGAGAGAAGAGAGGTAGCACGTGGCGAAGTCGCACTCCTCGCACCTCAGTGGCTTGAGTCCGAGGTGCCAGTTGCGATGTTCCTCCAGCAGTCGCTCCTTGAGGAAACTCTTGGCGCAACGGTCGCACTGATGTTTCTTCTGCTTGCTCGGCTTCTCTACTTGAGCTACTTGTTCTTGTTTGAGTCGAGCAGCTGTCTGACGACGCTTTATCCGCCAGCACTCGGGATAGTGGAGTAGGAAGTCTTCTCGCCGACTGTGGAAGGACTTGTCGCAGATGGGACACTTGAAAGTCGAGTTGTGATCGGCGAGCACGAAATGATCGAAGAGCTCATGAGCGTAGTCGCACTCGAAAGAGACACAGACGGAGCATTGGAAAGGACCGTACGAATGGAAGTTCTTCAGATGCACTTCGAGGCTACGCTGAGTGCAAAAGACTTTGACACAACCCTCGTGAGGGCAATTAAACACTCTTCTCCCGCCTGCACCAAACGCTGACTTGCTCGACTTTGGCACTTTGTCCTCGTCATCGTCTGTACGTTCAACGATGGACTCTTCTTCGTCAGTGACTGAAAAGTCGTCTCCGACTTTAACAGGAAACTCCTCAACTTTGGCCTCGAGCTTGAGGATTTCAAAAGGATCCTCGGACGAAGACCTGACGCAAGCAGGACACAATCGTTGACCGTCTTCATTCTCAGCCTCGCTCTGATCATCATCAGGGTTCTGAAATAACAAACCACATCCTCTCAAACAAGCACAACGTATGACGATTTGCCACAAACCGTGAACGTGACGTCGCAGTTCCTGGCCTTGCTTCTCGTGAATGGACTCTCCAGGCGGACGAAATCATTCTCCGGGCCATTGGCGAGGAATCCGGTGCAAGCCACAGCCCTGTTAAATGTCCTCCAGCAAAGTTGCTGACTCTCCTCCGGGCTACTGACGAACCCGACCTCCTCGGTCTTTCCCCACACGCGAACCCTGAAGCACCCGCTGTCGCAGTCCAAGATGAGCTGGATCGAATGGAACGGCTCCCCCAGCACGAGAGCATCAAACCGACGTCGTTGAACAACCAAGAACTGATCCACCTGGTAGAAGAAGAGGTCCAAGCCGCTGGAAGACAACGAGGCGATCACCTCTTCCACAGCCAGCTTGAGATCGCTGCCGGATTCCTCCTCCTTCACGGAGGCCATTCCAGATTGTTTGCAAATGTTGACTACTTCAGCACTGTTTACTTGCCTTTACAAGCAGCTTCTCGCTGTGACTCCCGTCAGGGGTTGCCACTGCGCGGACAAAGCTTGACTCCATCTGTACTGTAAAGCAGCAACACAATGCCGCAAAACATCAGATCTCAATGCAGTATGGCAACCCCGAACTTCAGCTATCGTGTGACTCCCGCCATCATTTAAGTTTGCGACGGTCGTCGAACTTTTGACAAGTACCCACCACCGAGCAGGACGGCGGTGGCGGCGACGGCCTCGAAGCCTCGACGAGGCCGTTACGCTGTCAACAGCCATGAACAAGAGTAAATCATGGTTCTGACCTCACTTTTAATCCATGCACTTGTGATTCTCGCCTAATCGCATCCCACTCACCTTAAAAGTCGCCTCAATCCACTTCATAAATGGCTGACAATGGTCAGCTGGGGAAGATTATGGAGTCATCATTGAAAAAAATGTTTTGTACATCATAACCAATGCTTCAACAACACTAAAACAAACGCTGCCTTGCCTCAACTAACCTAACCCGCGGCCTGCAGCGCACAAGAGTTTAGCAATACCCACGTCCATCGTAGGTGCGGAAGCATTGATTTTTCCTAGCTTTTCAATTTCTTTTCTTTGGGGTGCAAACATTATTCTCTTAGGTGAGGCTTTGTAGTGATTCATGGTGATGAGATAAATTGATAAATTCTTGACAATTTGATCACCGAAATCGGCGCCTCTCTTGTCAGAGGACGCTCACACGTTTTCTGTGTCCTGCATCCACGCGATGAAAGAGGCCACGCTGTTGATGAGCGTCTTCCGCACCCGAGAAAAAGACAGCAGGTCTCCAATGAAGAATGTGATAGGGTAAAATTTAAAATTTGTTATCTTACTTCATTCCAAGCTTCTGCCACATTTGGGATTCCAGCGTTGGCCAATGATCTATAATCGATGTTTCTCTTGTCTCCGTTGCCCAATGCACGATGCGAATAAGGTCGAAAAAATCATTTCCCCTGCAAGAATGTTTAAGCCTTCAGCTTGTGGCACTTGGATCGTCTCCAAGGACAAGGCTAGTATAAGTTGACCCACGGCCTTCCTCGCTCGATGGTCTTTAGTGACATCGTGTTTCAAGGACGCCATAGGGCTGACAAGGCCATTCTCAGTTTTGCCTACGTCGATGTGGATGCGTCTCCTCCCGACGTGACCAAAGAAGAAGTACACGATGGGGTTCTCGTCCGGGAGCGTGGGTTTCATTCCACTCCAGCTTCCGGTAGACTTCAGCACCCGGTGGCTTGAGGCCAGGCCACAGTTAAGACCGCCCTCGACCGCAGCAATGTTGAAGACTCAGGGGAGCCAGTGAAGTCCATTCTCAGATATCAAAAGCTACACATTGTTTAACCTAAAAAGTTTGACCTAATCTCAAAAGAAGCATAAAAGCACTAAAGAGTTGCTGTTGCAGCTGAGCAGGGAAATGGCTGATGGATCAGAAGGGCTGTTCAAAAAAAGGCAAAGCATTGGTGATGCCTGCAAAATTCCCTATTGGTGATTGGACACTGAGAAATTCCCCACCCCAATTGGCCAGAGCTGCAAAATTCTGGATTGCTTCACAGGTCGAAGCTAAGGAGAAAAGTGCTCATTTTATTTGTCCTTACTTCTTGGTGACTCCAAGCATCTTTTGGACAGCCCCACGTTGCTCCAAAGGCCTCTTTGCCGCTGGCCAGAGTCCTCAACGTCTTGAGGTTGCGCAGTCTTAACTGTCACCTTTCTCGGGACCGCAGAACATGATGTCAAGGGTGGTATTAACATTGATCAACTCCCGAACGAGTCCTTCGCAGTCCTGGACGATTCTCGGTGTCTAAACTAATGTTTCCGAGTGCTAAGGGAAGATCTTGGGCCATCTTCTTTGTCTCTGTGGTGCTTTGCTGCCTGCAGATCGTAATTGCAGTCTGGAAGTGCTAATTGCGGCGTCATTATACGTGTCATTAGCATAATGAGTGGTTACACTGACACTGACATTTCCAACGTTTACCAACGAGGGGTAGCTGCACAACAAAGGCTGAGCCTCGTTGGGCCTGCACATGCAATGAAGCCGGGCCTATTACACCGGGCCCCAGGAGGCCTGCGCATTTGCGAACCAGGGCCGATTTGTGCAGGGAGACTGGATCACCACCGATGAAGAGAAGATGGAGTGCGAGAATGTTGAGCAAGGCTCAAGCATGTGGAACAGTAATGTACGTACGAGGCCAGATCGTATGAACCACGAAACACGTACAGTGAGAATGACGTTGCCCCAGTCCAGTCAGCCACAATCAAAGTCACCCTTAGTTCTTTTGCCTATTTGTGAACCCCTGTGCCAACTGTTGGCCTCATTCCCCTCCGACCTCATCAATGGACGAAGAAATGAAGAGCTGAACATTTCAGGGTTAAACCTTCCAGCTGGGAGCCGAACTTATAGACAATATAAATGTGCCATAAGCTGGTTTAAAAGTTTACTCCTGTCACTCAAGCTGTTCAGTGTTCTTATATGAGTCGTAACTGCCATGGTCCAGGTTTGTGCACACAAGATGAGCACGCTCAAATTTGCTTTTTGATCACTTTAGTCAAAAGTGAATGTATAACTTGAACTAACACGTGAATAAAGTCAAGAAAGATTATTCTGTGTATTTCATAAGACTTAAAAGCACCAAGAAAGATTATTCTGTGTATTTCATAAGACTTAAAAGCACCAAGAAAGATTATTCTGTGTAT
>JAAUXU010007906.1_pt1 | contig 24563 bp, 26 predicted proteins | sample 7278151 | NCBI WGS metagenome assembly JAAUXU01 (sample SAMN14350113, study PRJNA611818) | marine sediment metagenome | isolation source: surface marine sediment (1.8m) | place: French Polynesia: Moorea | collected 2018-08 | reverse complement strand
TATGCCTCTGGCGGGCCAGCCTATGATAGCCTAGAAGTAGGTTTTGCTCCCCTTAAGATATATTTCTCTAACTAATATATACTTCCTGCGAATTTTTGTTTTGAAACTGAAGCCACAGGATGTAACAGGACAAGAGCAACATCTCAATCTATTTTCATGACAATGAAGAGAGTCCCTGCTGTCTAGAGAAGCAAAAATCCGGCAACCATCATGACCCTGGGGGTCATCACCCATGAAAACCACGCCGTGGATGGTAGGGACACCCCCTACTTTTTCACTGTAGGTTTCAGGGTCAAGTAACACATGCTCAAGTCGTGTGGTGCCCTGGATGAACACTGTGTGCGCCGGCATGACACTCACATTCCAGCCTGATTCGATGCCAGTGCACAAGGCGCTCAGGACCATCCAGTGGTTGCACAGCAACGTTCCCAATTCCGGTCACCAAATATGTGGCCTCCAAGCACCACAGATTAGAACCCTAGCGATTATTATCACCAGGGGAGGTTGGAAATCCGTGCCTGTAAGACCCACCACAACTATATGTCCTCTACACGTCTTCAGTCAGGAACCTCGATTCTATGGAGGTCCCCACTTGTCTGAAACGCACTGTTCGGGCAGGCCATTGGTTCACATCGGTACTGAGAGCACCTGGGAAATCGAGTTTCGGCTGCAATGTCTATAAAGTTGTTAGTTTTACTTCTCCAGGCCAGAGGGCGCTTCCGGGCAGTCGAGCATGAGAAAATGCACTTTTGTCCACTCTCCAGACTTCGTTAGCAAGTTTTAGGGGGACATTTAAGTTAACATTTCCGGTCTAGTTAATTTAAATTTCCCTCCGAAAGATGAGTAAGCACTTTGTTGATTAACCCTCGTTCGCATTGGTCCGGTTTGGTCTGCTCAGCATTGCTCGATGTCCTTTTTTGGGGGAGGGGGGAGCCAAATTTCAGAAATATACCTAAATTCTTGTTTCGATCTCGATTTTGCCAGTCTGCACCACCTTCGAGGGAATTATTTTGGCCAAATTTTCATCGACAATCTCGACCCCCCTTGATGAGTCCCTGGAGTCAAAAACTGGCAACTCCTGTATGGCAAAGTTCAGTTATGAGGTCCCTGAGTCTCTACCTATAATCAGGCCACTACCTGTCAATGGAGAGGTCGTAGTCGGGGCCGCAGGGTCGATCGTTGGCGGTGACGACGAAGACGACGATGGCGCCTGAACCGAACCTCTCCTGGTCGATGTTGAACGCAGCGGTGCCAAGCATCGTCTGGAAGGCGCCCTCGGTTTTCACCGACTCCTGCGTGTCCGACACTGGACAGTCCGCTGGCTGCAGTGACACGTACGCGCACACTGAGTCGCCCGAGGTCACCTTCAGCTGCAGCAGGCGGTTCTCGTCAGAACGACGGAGGTCGATGTACCTGAAGTCATTGAGTCATTTGGGAGAATCGTGTTTGCGCCAGCTTGTGACGATTGAAGTAAAGCTTGAAGCAAGGCCTTCCTCATGCTTCAGGCAAGGCCTTCCTGACGCTTCGAGCAAGGCCTTCCTCATGCTTGAAGCAAGGCCTTCCTCATGCTTCAGGCAGGGCCTTCCTGACGCTTGAAGAAGGTCTTCCTCATGCTTGAAGAGAGGAGAAAAAAAAAGTCAAGCTAAAATTCCGATCTTATCATGGAGAAGAGGCAGAAAAGCTGGCAAACCTATTTTTTGTCAAAGTGTCCAGCTTCAACATCAGTAGAAAGAGAACTTTTGTATTGGGAGCCATCACCATTTCTTCGACTGCCAATCGCAATAGCAAAAAATGTCAAAAACTGACTGCTAACCCCTTAACAATCACCCAACAGCCATTGATTGGCAATGAAATCTGCAATCCTCTGCCTTCTGGGGCCTAAAGGCAGATCGGTTTTAGCATTGGCTGCGTCTCACGAGGGTCATTATGGGCAGGGTGAACATCGTCAGCCTCTGAGAATGAATCCTCTATAACTGTATGAACTGAAGTGCAGCTTACTTTCATGCTCTGGAAATTCTGCAAGGTACAACATATCTGACAGAGTTCTGAGCAAAAAAGTGCTTGTGCAAGACATTCGACAGTGGAACCCTCAATTTTTGGCCTAAACGCTGCCACTGTGGACCGCGCATATGCCGGACACCCTCGGGCAGGCTGCTTTGGTCCAGGTCATCCAATACATAAGAGCTTAGCATATAGCGTGGCTGCATTTTTGCTTGTCGGGGTCTCAGAAGCCACAAAAGTTCGAAGTTCACCTTAATGAAGAAGGTTTAAGGTTTTTTGTCTTCGTTATTGATTTGGTTTTAGGTTTATAAAGGTAGCAGAACATAATATCTCTCCTTCAGTGTGTGAATTAACTTATAAGAGTCTACATTAACTTATAAGAGTCTATATCAACTTACTAGAGTCTACATTAACTTATAAGAGTCTATATCAACTTATTAGAGTCCATATTCAGTAGAATATTTTAGGAGCTTTGGAACCAGGTAATATCTCCGGAATAAGTGTGATCCACTGTACAATGAAATGGAAGACAAATCAGTTGCACGGCTTTCGTACTGATCACCTCCAACGAGATCTGCAACCCCGAAAATTTTAAGGCGTATTGGAAATAATCTCTGTAAGTGACTTTCTCTGGAAAATTCTTAAAAGGAAAGTTCTTAATGTTTGTCTTGAGCTCATGCTATCTTTTTACTCATTCAAGTGCACTTATTGGATGCAAAACAAAGGTCGCAACTCAGCTTGAGGAACTGCTTTCTCCATGAAGTTCAGTGAAACAAAATGTAAGAGTAAAATAAAAAAAGTAACTTTATTTTTCTCATTCTCTCCAGTTCACTTCTCCTGCAATTTTTGTTCTTGCTGACATGCCTGAATTTGCACCACTCGCTTGTGCCAGTACATAGAAGAGGTTCCAGCACCGCGTGTCCGACTGGTTTCATGTATTTGCGCAAACTGACATTTCCCAAATTTAATTTGCAATGTCAAATTTTTTCAGCACAAGCCAAAATGGCGGGAAAAGTCCATTTGTCAAGGCAAATCTCATGTTCAAAACAAATTTAACTTGGGCTTTACTGTACCTACTGCTTCACTGGTGAGCAGAATTTGGTCTTTTTCTGCGCACAAGAAATGCGTTAAAAATAGGAAATACGTTAAAAATAGTCATTCTTAATTCAGTTTCGAACAAATGATTGCAAAAGTGCTACGAATTTACACATGAAGTTGAGGTTTTGAAGCTTCTTTCGAGTTCAACTCATTCAATTCAAGTGTGGAGCTCAGACCCTTGCCAAAATCGTGCTCACCCTGTAGTCCCCTGCTCAAACGATTGCACTGGCAAGTGCAAGATTTTCCTTCTAAAACTGCAAACAAATCCCCAAAGTTTGGATCGATTGCTGATAGCAGCAGTCAAGGCAACCCTGCTTGGTGCTGTACAGGGTGACGCCGGGCTCGCAGTGCAGTTGGTAAAGTAAGATATTTAAAGTTTTAAGAAAATGTCCGACTTATGCAGCTTGGCATTGCCGGAGAGCAGGAAAGCTACGGTCTTCCAAATCTTTATCAAGGCAAGCAACTGCACATGTGCAATGGACGCTTTGAGAGAATTGTGGAGAAGGCCTCGCGTGCCGGGGGCCTTCAGCTGGGCCTGCATTGCTGCAGACGGCGCCTGTTTTCAAAATTATTCAAACAACAACGTTCATTAACAACTTGAAGCTATAAATATTCGTGGGTATGAAAATTTGCTTTGAGCCAGTTTTTCATTTCTTTTTTTTTCTGTGCGATCACAGTGTATGCAAAGCATTACAAACTGAACGACGCCTGCAATAGAACGATGAATATTTCATACACGTCTTAAGCTGCCCTGAGCTCCGACACTAAGCTCAGGTCAGCTGTGGCTCAGCTATTGAGGCCATGTCTTGTCAGTCCTGACAGTCCCAAAGCTGTTATTACAAGCATTTCATCTACAGAGGCAACCTCAGATAAGATAGGATAAATCTTCCACTTATCTGTGGTTCTCCTATGAGAGCAAGTTTGAGCGAACTTATACTTGGCACCGTGGTCCGGATGAGTTTTGGGTAGCCCCGAAATGTCCCTCGCACCTGTACTGAGGCGTCGGCACCTCCACGTTGGTGACGTACGTCCTCTGGTTGAGCTTGGCGGCGAAGTCTCTGACCTCGGAGAGGACGAGGGTGTAGTCGATCCCGTAGGCGCTGGCCGTGGTGACCACGACCGTCACCGTCTGGTCCAGTGACTCGAACTGGCGCTCCTCAAACAGACACAGCGTGCGCTCCACGAAGGCGTAGCGAACTCCACCAGACTCGTATGGAACCAACCAGTTCAAAGTGCCCTAAATAAGTCCCGAGACCGAGATTACACATCTCCTCGAGTTGTGGTGTCATTTTTCTCTACCTGGTTAAACCTGACGTCGATTCTGAGCGGGTAGACGGAGTTGACGTGGTCGCCACCGTTGATCTCGGTCCTGAGCCTCACGGCCCTGGGAGGGTTGGCAGACTCCAACCTCAGGCGGTAGACGAACTGGTGCTCACGGTTGGAAGAGCTCACGTTGTGGTACCGCCTGTGAGAAGCACCCGATCAACGTCTTTTCGAGCAATATCGAACCGACTTGTTGTACTCCCACCTGTTCAGCTCCGCCGTGATGACGCTGATGTCCTTGTGGGCCTGGTCCCGGTTCCTGCTGAGCGCCCCGGCCAGAGGCAGGCTGAGGACGGAGCAGCAGAGCATCAACAAAGACCAGCGTCGCATAGTCCTCGCTGTCGCCGCAGCCGTCGTCGTCACAGTCGTCGTCACAGTCGTCGTCCTTTTTTTTTCTCGACTCTCCATTCGGTCTCGCACGTCCGCAGCCTCCGTCGTCGGCCTTTTTCCAGTCACCCTCTGACAGCAGCCATGTTTATGGGCGTGGAGAAACTTTCTCTCTCTCCTAGTAATTTCTGGCCTTATTTCAGGCCCATGAAGTTAAGGTGTTTGTTTACTTTGAATGGGCAGCGCGATTTTTGGGCGTGTGCAGGATGACTTATTTTGTTTTCTCCGAAAAATCAAGTGTCTGGTAGACGTTTGGCCATATCCAGCCCTCGACGCCTTTGTTTCCTTTATCTTTCTTCTGAGATAAAGCAATAGCAGCAGCCTTAAGGCCCACTTTGCGCTGCCAACTTTTCCTGGGCCCAGGAGCCACCCCCGGCTCGCCCGCCGAATCGTGACAAGGCAACCGCGTCTTAACATCAGCAATGAGTGCATACGAGTCACTCCGTCCATCTGGCATTCCTTATCGACGCAGCTCTGTGTAAATATCGTCATTTCGGATGTGTACTTAAGCCCAGCGCGAATGTTGGGCGAGGTAGAGTAACGGAGATTTGCATTCCAGCAGAAAATGTCCGAGGTCCTTGCAGTGAAATTGACCAAAAGTCCTTCTTCTCGAGAATGCGTTCTTCCCAATTACCCCAATGAGGACTTCCCCCCGCACTTAAAATCCCCTTACAGAAGGACATTAGGAGTCCAAATCTTTAGTCAACTCTTGAGTGAGCAGAGCTTTTCCTCTAAAAGGAAACTTTGAGCATTTCCCCTCCTTTCCTCTGTTTATGTGTCTTTTGGGACTCTGTAGGCGTGCATGTGAGGACAATATAACCTGAACTTGGCATAAAATTGGCAGGGAATGGCCCTAGTTGCAGAACCCCTCCTATGTGTGCGAATGAAAAAAGAGAGGAGGGCTATAACAGCCTGGCAAGACTGGCAATGGCTGTCAAGCCGGGCTCGACGGAAAGTACCGGACTTTCGAGAGAAGCAACCTTGGCCCGTGAGGACAAAGAGACAAATTGAAGGCTCTGTTCGTGGACTCGACAGTTTCTGGCTTGGCCAGTGGCGAAGCCCAGCTCGATTCATCCCTACTTGTAAGAGAGTGCAAGAAACTGTATGTACAGAGGGCGCTAAAACAAAAAAAAGAGTAAGATTTGTCAGAGGGACTCAAAGGGTGGAAAGCGAGACCAAAGAGAGTTGAGACAAGCCAAGATGTGAGCGGAAGTCAAGTCAAATCATTGTCTCAGATCAAAGAAACTTGACTCTGGTTATCCCTGTCAACAGAAAAGAAAAAACTCGATGCAAACGCAGTGTGAGGCGCAAAAAACTAACCACGGTCAGACTTGCACTGTTGCGCCTAAGCTCTGAGTGTGCTCTAGTAACGTTTTTTGCAATGTGGCTGGCGTTCAGCGTTCTACAGTGTGCAGGAAACGCCTATTGGAACACACTGTACTCCTTCATTCTGAGAGGTACGAGTGTCCTCGTCAAACACTGGGCAACCAGGCAAATGGGCCTCGAGGCCTTGGACACATGAGGCCCTCACAAATGTGAAGGCCCAATCAGCCATGGAACCACACGGCTTATTCTTGAACTGCATTAAGATCATTTGCGCCCATTGCGAATTTTTAGCAAGCTCTTATTTGTCCATCATTGACCTTTTCCGTACAATGCATGAGTCCGATCTTAATCACATCAACAAGTTTTGCAAACTTCAGTGTTTCTCCTCACATCCGGCTATGAAGCGGCTGAACCTTTTAAGGCCCATCTTGTTCCTGCTCATCCAGGGCCCAGCGGGGCCAGGAGGAAAAGTTTCAAGAACGCAGCTTCAGTTAGTTCCTAAATGGGTGGTGACGCTTCCTGGGCACCCTGAAGCGCTCCGGTTGGGTGCACCTCAGCCACGGCGTGAAGGCCAACAGAGGCAGCTCGAAGGCTTCAGTCTTGCCAGAGATGCCACCTCGGCTGTCCCCCAAGGTCAACATCGTGAGGGCAAAGAAGGATCTGCAACTTTCCACTTGTTTCTCAAGATCAGCTGAGGGGAAGAAAATGATCGACCAAAAAACCCCAACTTTTTCCTTCACCGAAGGTTCCATAATTACACTTTAAGTTTAAACCGTGTAAAAAGTCCTGGGAAAAAGCAAAAAATCTCTAAAAGTGACCTCAAAAGTTGACTAAAATGAAGGTGGTTAACTTTAACTTTTCTATAATGGGGGCTTTCATATAGCAAAGATTCTGTCAGCAAAGAAAAGTTGACTCTATCGAGGTTGCTGACTTTGGCGGAGGTTGACTACGTGTTCGAAAATTCGCTTTCCAACGCTTCAGAACTTTGAGAAATGTCACACAACCAGTGTTAGGTTCAATGAGGCTTCTGGAGTTCTGACAGACCTATGGTCAATATTTGTTGTCGCTCTGTACGACGATGGTGATATCAACTGCATTGATGATTGAATCAGCCACTTCGGCCTGCTGGATGTTGAGGTCGCACCGCTTCACCAGGTTGACAGAGAGGGAAAGGCCTGAAAGGTTCTGGACATGTACGGAAAGGTCTGCGTGAGTTTTGCATTGCTGGACATGCATCTATAGTGGCGAAGTCACTTCACCTTCACAAAAGTGGAGGCTCCTTCATCGCACCTGTGAATTATCTCCGGTGTTACTGAGGTGAAGGTGCTTTCACTGCTATCGATTCAAAAGTTTCATTTGGAAACAGCTGTGCAGCCACTTAACCCTGGAGAAAAGAACAATTTTGCTGATAAAGTTAAGACAACGTTGGAGTTAGAAAAAGGAAGTGGGCAACATCAGTTTCCCCCTCGTCAGTGAGGGAAAATGTCTCGTCTTTACGACTGAGACGTTGGGGACTTTGCAGTTCATCACGCTGTGCTCAGGTGTTCCTCTTCTTCACCGTGGGCTCCTCTGAGATGGCCTTCGGTCGAATCTCCTGTGTCATGAGCGGCCGGGTTCAGAAAGGCCGCAGATATGTGTCAAAGTGACCTTTCCCGCATAGCCTTCAAATTCACTCAAGGAGATGGACCCCGAAATGACGCTGGTCACGCTTGTTGCGGTGTCTATGACACCTGAGAACGTGTCTGTGTGACCAGCCGAAGTCAGATCTGACTAGAGCTTCGCCAGTTGCCTTTCCGCCACGTGCTTCTTACTCGAGTCCACAGACCACACGGGGGACGAGCTCGTTGACGCCATCTACTTCACGGTCAAGTCCGCCCTTCTTACCGAGGCTGCGGGAAAGTTCTAAGCTTAAAATTGTAATTGCGTGATGTTCCAGAGCGTTCAGATGGTAGATCAAGACTTAGACTCCTTTTTTTACATGACTCTCAGACTTAGTTTTAGTTTTTGGGGACTCATAGCGTTTTTAGTTGCATATGACGAGTATACATACAGTTACTTGCCCCACTGTCTCCCAATCCTCATTACAGCTATCAGTCATCGTATCACAGTGAGAAATTGTCGCATTGAGGTATTGTCCTGGCGAGGAAATGTCGCTATCCCTCAAATAGGTCGTTCCTCAAGAATACCCTGTAGCAACTCACGGAAGTGTCAAGTGTAATCTAGCACACCTAATTGCAGAGGTACAGTACTGCACTGTCGTGTGAAAAGTACTGCAATAGCCATGTATCGGGTCCTTTAGATTGCTGATAAGATTGTATGTCCACAAGCAAACACAATGACACGAACAGTTCCTAATGCACCTCGAGTCTCTACTAAAGGAGGTTGCGTGAGAAGACTGCGCATACTTGCGATGCCGGAAATGATGAACTGTACCTTGAATGCAGCATTTCCTGGGGCAGTGATCATCACTCCTTCAGTGATCATTCGCACAGGACGACCAGTAGCCTTGCCTTGAACCGGTGCGTTTTGCAGTAGGGACCCGTCGTGACCACGTGTCTTGGTGAACATGTACATGTTTCCGCAGATAGCGACCAATTTAGCTGGCTCCTCAAATGGTCACTATACCGAGGGTACAACAACAAGTTTGCAGTTCATTGACATGTTGCTAATGTGCATTGATTGACAGTTATGCACACCTGCAATCAACTTATCCACCTTTGCAGAGCGTGAATCTTCCTTTCGCCGGAGGCAGTCACGGCGAGCCAGCCGGCGGGCAGCCGCCAACTCCAGCGCGGCCGCCGCCCGCCGCTCGGCCCTGGCCAATCGGCGGCTGGCAGCCACGGCGGGAGGCAGCGGTCCCGGTGGCCCCGGCGGTCCCAGCGGCCCCGGTGGTCCCAGCGTCGGCGTCAGCGCGGTGCCCAACGCCATTGGCAGCGGGAGTCGACCCAACGGGCTCTTCGGTCCGCAGCAGCAACAGCATCAACTTGGCGGCGTCTCCGACGTCGAACGTGCAGCCGGCGCCACAGGCGTTGGAGGCGAGGAGGTCACCGAGGACGACGCCAGGACGAAGAAGAACGTCAAAGACACGGTTGTGGGATTATTATTCGAAGGCAAGTTGCGGAAAGTCTCCGACGAAAAGTTCACAGTCATATTTCTGCACAACTTTCTTCAAAAGCCCACGTGTTACACGCAAGACTTATAAAGCCAGCCCCAAATGAACTTGTAAAAACGAGGCATTCACCAGACTTGCACGTAACAGCCTTCATCGTCCTCGCAAAAAGTTAGGCCTGAGTGAGAAATGTGCAACTATTTCGCCAATGTCAACGTGCGCTAAAACTTGAAACGCTTCCCCCTTTAGGTTGGCGCCAGTTTCTCCTCATGGTCGGACTCAGACGAGAAGAAAAAACGATCACGACGGTGGCGGAAATTATTAACGGTAAGAACAGCTCTGTATTTCCGGTGCTGAGAGCAGCCAAAAGTGAATCCCAATGCCAAAAATGAAATGGAAGACGAGCAGACGAAAGTGGCAGCTCCAGTTCCTTGTCCTGTCCAAAATGGTCACAAGGGTCGACGGACTCGATCGTTCTCTTCCTGGGCCACAGCCCCGACCGCGGGTACGCCAGGGAAGGCGAGAACCTGTGTGCCGGCGTCCTGTCCGGGTGGCGTCCCCGCCGGCTCCGGGTCTGTCTCGGCGCAGACGTCGATCCGGGTTAATCAGGTCTCCTCCCTGGGTAGAAGGATTTTTCCCATGACAAATCCCTCTTCGATCTCTTCAAGATCCATGGCAGCCACTCAATCCTTTCTCTCTCCAGGGAAGGAGAGAGATCTTTGTTGCCCGACTGCTGCGGGAGGGAGTTCGTCAAGAGAATTGCGCGTTGCTGCAGAGCAGGAAAAAGCGTTTCAGCAGAGAAACAGGACTTGAAAGGGTCCTCGCTCGCTCCATCCTTGCAATCTCGTCTAATCTTCCTGCAAAATTCTGGTTTTCCCATCTATCAAAGTCCTACAAAGAAAATCCTTCAGGGAGAGGGAAGGGGGTTAGTGAGTGAAGGCGGTCAGAGTTGTACCGACTCCATCAGACACGTCTGCTTCTGGAGTATCTCTCACCGCTCCGTAGAGACTTTGCACACCACCACTGTCTTCAAGCTGCTGTTTTTCTCACTTTTGGACTTTTCTTTCATCACACACTCAAGAAATGTCTTTAAAAAAAAAAGTGACTGGGCAGAGTGAGTGTTTGCTGCTGTCTCGTAGAGCAATCGCTAGAATCGAGCGAGAGAGAGAGACCGACAGACAGATCAAACATCATCTGCTTTGTTTGTTTCCAAAGCTCTTTCGCACTCACACACACTGGTTGCTGGACTGAATCAATAATCGCCTGTCGATTCGACAGGAGATTAGATTGGTTGAGAGTGGACCTTCTAACACTCGACCAGACAACTGGCACAGTCTCGAGACGGCGGAGAAGCCTCGGGTGGCGGCGTCGCTCGCCACGTGGGACAGAGAAGTGTCCGGCCGAGGAGACTGCAGAGCCGTCGTGCTGAAAGAGAAGAAGACGAGGAGGGTCAATCCCCTCCCCCTGCCTTTTTTTCACCCTTTCAAGGTTGGCAAATCTTGGCACACTGGCTTGTTGGACCTTTCATTGTGATGTTGGCACAACAAAGCTGCCAAGTTAAACGTTCCGCATCGTTGGCGGGAAAATGCATTCCGGCGGACCCGCCGCCACCGGCCACGGTGGCTGGGAGGGGCAGACGAAAGAATCCGCCACGTCAACCCAACCTTAAGCGCCTCCCGTCTAAGTTTGCGTGACTTTCAGAGCCTCTTTCATATTGCCTTTTCTCCGCCGCCAGTTGCATCCCTCTCCACCAGACAGAAGGGGTGCGGCGAGTACGCGATCCAGCTGGCAACGCTGCCCCCCACCTGCCGGAGTGCCGGAATTGTCCGGCAGAGTGATAACTTTCTAACTGCGTACCTTTCCTGAGTGCAATTTTGATCTGCACCAAGTCCAAAATTGCTTTTTTTAAAGCCCATGCGTATACCACTTTTAATCAAGTTGTATGAAGGGAAAGAAAACAAATTACTTTGTTGTTCTGCGAGGTGCCCCAAAATGCACGGGTACAGGCAGAGCAGCAGCAGCCTCAACCGCAGCCTCAAAAACAGGCTCCGCGGCAGGCCCAGCGGCAAGCTCCACAGCAGCGGCAGCTTCCGGGACACGCACTAGTAGTACGTGTGGATGACTGATGACAGATAAGACAATGCGTCATCCTCAGGAGAGAAAGAACGGAGGGAGGGCGACTTAAGGCACGCTTGCGCAAGCACCAATAGCAGTGGTCGACGATACCCCTCAAATTCGCCTGTCTAAGGCAACCTTCAGCGAAATATTTATGGTCAGAGCGAACGTGCACGGTGTGCTCATGTCCGAGGATTGCGTGAGGCTGTGTCAAGAGCTGATTCTTACACTATTTTTCATGCTTTTCACTTTCCGGGCCCACCTGGAAAAGTCCATTCTTACCGTGCGTCACCTGCACTAGCCGGCCATCCCGGTCCCGGACCCGGACAACTGGGTGTCCCTTTGCACGCTGGGGAGCGTGAACGGCGTGGCCGACCTCTTCATGATTCGCAGCATTTGTGTAAACGTCGATGATCCCCCTTAAGGTGCAGTGTGTTCCGTCAAAATTTAGACCGTGACGCCATGACTAACACGTCGTCAGACTGTATACGTACATCAAGTTATGATGGGTCTGTTCTGAGCTTCAGTTTACCTGAATGTCAATTCTTGGGCAGCGCCCATAGCAGCGTCTACGAGGAGAAACTTGAACATGTCGAACACGTTGCTGATTGAGTCCTTCATAGCCCCATCCTCCCCCGCCCCTTGCTAGCCTCCGCCGCCGCCGCCGCCGCCGCCGCCGGCCTCTCCATGACAGTGAAAATGTGGCAATTCGCAGTCCGGATGCTGCTCTTCAACATGTCAACAAGAGAGGTCCTTTGACAAAGTCTCTTTTCTCTGAACCTTTTTGACCCTCATCCATCATAGTTCTGTTTGAGGCATGGAGGGAGGGGAAACAAATGGGCGACTGCTCAACCCTTTTCTCGTTGCTCCCGCAATCCGATCAGGGTGTCGCGGGCGAGATTCACGTCTCTAACGTGGTCTGACGTGATCTTGCCCAGAAAGCTGATGATCAGCGAGGCTTGAGCCTCCGAGGTCGAAGGCCAGACAGAAATGTAGCCATTCGCGCTATCACCTTCTATCTTTAGCACCAGCGTTCTTTTTTTCTTCTTCTTCTTCTTCCTGGAAAATGTAACGTCCTCGGAGGCTGCTCTGAGGTTGCAGAGGAGAGCTCACTCAAGCGTTTAGTCATTTTTCTCTACACTGCGGAACATGAGGTCAGGAATTACTATAGCGGACAGCATAGGGAGGCCCGGACGACGACGGCTGAGCAATTGGCCGGCAGCTGATGTACGTGGTGAAGCCGGCGTACACGAGCAATCACATATAATACTGACACGACAACTTGATGGCGAAGTCTAAAAAAATAATCAAGACTCAGTGGGCGCAGTAAATAGAAGTAGCTTTCTCTGAAGTCGCCTCTGTACGTTAGAGCTGCTCTCTTGTTGGAGGATAGTTTTGCACTCAGTAACATGACAGTGGTGTCCACATCGAACTCGACGCTCTTGAAGCCGCAGCCACTGCCAAAGTCGGACTAAGATTTCCTGGCCGTTCCCTCATAGATTACTCATACCACTGCGCTGAATAAACCCCACCTGTTTAACAACGGCTGACGCAGTGATATCAGCAGTCTGCGACTAAATCCTAGCCCCACCCAGGAGACTTTTTTTCATCTATAGAGATATCGCGATATTGGGGCGATGTCATGGAGAAACTGGCTACAACAAGGGGAGGATGACCTTGACGTTGCACCCTCGGATTCCTTCTGGGTCAGCTGGAAAGTGGTGCAAACATCCTTGAAGTATGAGCAAAAGCATCATCTTGACTCAAAGAACTAATTGTGCATTCAACACGTGGTATCGATATTGACTGTCGATATGTTTGCTCGTGATGCATCGAATATCGCGATATCGATCAAGTGGGGACATCGTACAGTCTTCACACCTGGCCGAAGATCGAATCAAGAGATGTTGTGATCCCCCCCTCAAGGCTTCAGCTCGAGATGGCGCGGGTTAAAGGCGTTCCAAGCCTCCTCATGGGCTCACAACATGGACTGAAAATCCGTACTAGGCAGTGCCAGGCCTGATGTGGACGTCTCCGTCCGTGAGGATAAGACCGAGGACGCGAGTCACGCCGAAGCCGCCGTCAAGATGGCCGCGGTGTCTGGTAAACACCTCATTAGCTCATTAACCTCGCACTAATGACTGGCGCTTGAAATGCACGGGAGCCAGTGAGCGGTCGCTGCTCTTGGACCCCTTCAGACGCGCGCTCTGAAACCTTGACAATCCAATCCCGATGAGTGCAAATTTTTTGCCCTCTTTGCAATTTTTGGGGGGACGAGCAGAACTTTTGGCTCGCTGACTGCAGGATCTTCTGTATTGTTCAGTCGAGGCAAATGTCGGATGTGGAACTCTTGCTTCTCGTCCATGATTGGCAAAGTTGTACTCTTGACCTCCTGACCCTTAACCCTTGGAGTGGTCGGAAAGCTATAGACTATTTCTTCCCAATAAAGAACTCATAAAGTCGGTTGTGCTGGGAGGCAGGGATTGTGTTGCACGAGTACGACTTGACGTCCGTGCCCAATAAGTTGCTGCTCTCCTTCGAGTGCGAGTTGTTTTTCTTCCTTTCCTTCCGCCGGACCGATGCTTTGCCCTTGGCAGGATTTGTCAGTGTCGAAACTCGATGCATCCAGACTTTCAAGACGATACTCGATATCGACGCGATGTTGCTGAATCAGCTCTTCCATGTCTCGCCCCGACGATGTCCCGGACGCGACGCTGCAGGAGTCCGGGCTGCAGGAGACGGGATCCGGGCGAAACTTCTGCTGCAGTTTCGACCTCTCAGGGTCAAAGTGATGCAGTCGTTGTTGATATCTCTTCGTCACCAGAACGTACGATTTTTTTTTGCTCCCTCCTGCCTCCCAAGCAGCTTTGCAGAGACGCACTTGAAACACTTGTTTCTCCCCAATGTTTTGGCTGCGGCGGCGACGGCGGCGACGGCGGCGACGGCGGCGGCGGCCGCGACGAGAAAGCCTCTTTTGCCTCCCCCCTCGTCTCGCTCTCTCAGTCCCTTACGGAGTCTCGGCGTCGTCGCGCTATCAAATAACACAGGATGGGGGGAAAAACTGCGAGTGAAAATAACAGTGACAGTTAAAAAAGATTCTTTTTTTTTAGAAAAAAAAAAGTGTTGAAGACTAGTCCGAGGTCATGGTCTGACGCATGAGCAAAGACTCTTCTCGTGTGAATCCCCAGCTCTTTTTCATATCTCGCCGCAACATCTATCTCAGTGCGATTCAAAGAGAGCTTTTTTTTGGCCGACGAAACCGAGGAATTAAATTTCTCTGCTTTGCAAGATGTGAAGCTTGCAAAATCATCCGAGAAAGCCCGCAAACTTCGTCTGGGGTCCTCGTCCAACTCGCGCAGTCATCACTTCAGAGAGGTCCGGTGTCAAGAGGGACTCCGTGGGTAAAATAGGTCCTTCGTGGAGAGGAAAGTGGGAAAGGAAAGACGAAAAAGCTCTTAATGCCTTTTTTTTTTTGAAGAGGATGAAGATTTTTTTTAATTGGGAGATGAGAGCACAAAAGAGACAGACGAGACGTGGTAACTTTCGGAAAGATCTTTCTTTTGTGTCTTTCCATTCACGTCGTTCGTGGTTTCTCCAGGAAAAGGTCTGCAAAAATCTGCCCCTGTTAGGGAATTTTTTTCTACTTCACTGTTAAAAAGGAAAGTTGCAGCCATGGTCACAGTTTGACACAGCGCGAATTTGTCGGGGTTTCGTGGTTTTTGCCAGACTTTTTTGCACTGGCTGCAAAGATGGTGAAGAAGGAACAGAGTGAAGAGGCCAGACTGAGCAGCAGCCCTAAACAGACACCAGAAAGGTGCGAAAAATAACAATCGGGGCCTGTTTATTTTCCCTCACTCCAGCGTGCAATCCCAAAATGCTGCATTCACTTCTCGACCAGACAATAACCGACAGCTTCGATGTCTCTGCCAGACATTCGTGACTCGTCGAGTGCTGGACGGAGCCGCAGGAATGCCCAAAGCAGCTCTTTGCTCACTGTCCCACCTGGGGTCCGGCAGAGTCAAGGGGCTGGGGCGAATCTGTCTGGCCGCTCGGTCAGACAATCGCTTCTTCAGAGAAGCCACATCTGAAGGGTTCGTCTCGGCTCACCAGAGAAGATTCGTGGGTACCAGAAGTGGGGCGAAAAAGCGCCACTTTAACAGACAGATTCCCTCTAGTCTGGAATTCGAGATGCGTCCTCGCTCCACCACACAAAGCCTCCCAACTACAGTCGATGTTGAATTTTTGCAACCTCAAACAGTGCAAAAGCATCGATTTTTGCTGCTTTAGTGGAGGACCGATTTGGGCCCGGACTCTCGACTTTGGCCGGATCCCCCTCCGGGGCGACCCTTTTGAGGGGAAAATTCGGTGCGCACTGTACTTTTTGTTCATGTTGTTGCCGTTGTTGTTCCACGTTCCTCCGGCCAATTTCTTGACGAGGCATTTGCTGCACGACCGCGGGGGTGGGCGGGTGGAACAGGGTGGTTCAGGACCTCCCTCTTTTTTTGCCCGCGCTGCTTTTCCGTGTGACTGAGGCATTTTTGTTAAGGCCTCTGAGGGAAGTCCCAATGTCAAATCATCAATCTTCTTTGCGCAAAGTCTCCCCACACCCACACGTTGTTTCTCTTTGCCTGCACATTGAGGTCGAAGCCGAAGTGGAGCAGGCCTGACACGGGGCACATGGGGATCTTTCTCTCTCTCTCTCTCCCGCTGCATGTGTGTAACCCCCTTCCCCCGCCCCCTCTTTTTGACAGCAGCCGCCACGGCCACCACGGCCACCACGGCCGCCACGACCACCAGGCTCACCCATGTGAGCATCGCACACACCAAACACGCGCGAGGTCTGTTTGCAGAGAGGCAATAACAAATCTAGGCCAAGTGCTGCACTGCCTCAGCTGGAAATTGGATTGTGAGGGAGTCCTCAGTGTGTAATTGCGTATGCACAGATGCAAGCCACAGCTGCAAAGCCTTCGACATGTTCTCGCTGCTCACGTTCTGCGCAGATGTGCACGCAGAGAGCAGCACCAGCAGCGATGGCAGAACACCGCTGATGATGACTGACGAACTCTGCTAAAGGGTTAAGTAGCCATTCTGGTGGCTTTTTCACTTCTCTCCAGAGGCTGTGGAACACATATTCCCCAACACACACGTATCCACTGATTATTACTCGTCCCGACATCTGGAGGATGAAAGGCCTCTGTACACACAGAGTGCCGCGTCCTCATGCAGGTCACACATGCAGCCTCCGTCCAAGTCTTGGTTAACGCACACGCCAAACAGGTGTGCACGTGACGAAAATCTGATGGCGCAAATCAGCGCTCCGCAAAGCTTGAACGCCGAGTTTGCCAAGCGCTAATGCCAAGTTTGCCCGCCCAGGACAGGTGCACGAGAGCAGCTCAGGAGAGGCCTCGGGGAGCCCAAAATCTGCCACTCACCCTAGCGGGGATGTTTGGCTTTTTCTTTTGTAATCATCATTCCGTCACACTCACGAGTGACTCAAAGCCATCCGAGGCCCAGTCCGGGCTTTCCATGACTTCGCAAATGAGTGTGACAGAAACGAGCAACGGGTAGGCCTCAAATCCAGGCCTCGATGAGAGAGAGTGCGAAAACGTCACCCATTGAGGACGCACTGATTTTGCTAGGCCCCCCTCCCTCGGGGGGGGGGGGATGTGTCAGATGCGGCCAGAGGATCACTATATATGCCCGGGCCAAAAGGGTTAATGAAAAAATTCTCTCTTTTTTTTTGTAAACAACGCATCTACCTTTGTTGACGACTCGCGCGTTCCCGCGTGTGCGACCCTTTTTTTTCGGCAAATGCCCTCGTGTGGTAAATAAAAGACGTGCGTGAAATGAAAAATGAAGGGTGGAGAAACCCCCAGTGGAGTCAACATGATAAAAACACTCCTCCTGGTCCCGCTCCATCAGACAGAAGCCAAGCAGTACTGGGCGGGAGAGCTCGAAGTCTCCGTGCTCGGCCAGATCAGCCGCGAATGTCTGGCAGAGTCGGGAGGGACGCTAATAACAGAGCTATTTAATACACGCCGTCACTTCTCTTCATTGTGGGAGAGACAGACTTGTTTTGAGAAGCCTCTATCATTCTTGGCAACACTGTTGCGTGCTGCTCGGTCGGACAATATCCCATTTTTACCGTGCTGGATGCAAGACGCAATACTAGAGCGGACTCGGGTATGCCCCTCCCCCCTTCCCTCAAAAAAGGCCCAGCAGCCCAAGACCAGGTCGGGTGCGTGAGGCCTTCCCCACCCCCAAAGTCCACTGTCAACACGTGACTTGCCGGATCATTAATGCTCTCTCCATAATGTGTTCCCCGGGTCCTCCGAGGCCTGCGGGATTGAGGTCGGCCTGGCAAACATCCTCTGGAGGCAATTAAGGCCTCAATCCTCAGGTGAGAGAGAAAAGGCTTTTTATATCTCAGCCCTATTTCCGCCTCTCCTTTCCCACAAAAAGAGATAAAGCCAGAACCCACCCAGTGTGCGAGCCACTCCGGGCGTCACCCAAAGCCTCGTAATGTTTGCCCTGATATATCCGATGATGTGAGGCAGAAATGTGCGTGCACGCGTGCGAGAGCGCGCGCGCGCGGACAGATAGGGTGTCACGGAAAGTATTCACTCTGCACCCTCAGTGGAGAATAATTGAGCGGGAAATTCGCCGGTACAATAGAAAAGCCGCCCGGGTGACGTCGAGGAATTATTATGCCGAGGGAGTCTCCTCTCTCACGCTAGTTTTCTGTCGTGATGAAAGAGATCTCTGAGAAGTGATTGTGGACGTCGTCGTCGTCGTCGTCGTCGTCGTCGTCGCCGCCGCCGCCGCCGCCCACGACGATGGCAGTTAGAGCTCTAAAAGAAAAGTTGGTCCCGCAAAAAAGTGCAAAAGTCAGCTGGTGACTCACAAGTGGCCGTTAATGGCATAGAATGGAGGACCTCGAGAGACTTTCCCACTACTATCGTTATTTGACGTTTGAGTATTGACAGAAAGTGATCGTCGCATTCGTAGCGCGGACGCACAGGGTGAGTCAAAAAAAAGAAAGGTGGTGGCGGAACTGGCAACAGGGTGCGGGGCAACCAATACACAAGCTCAAGCCTCCCCCGGGAGGACTTATTAAGTGTAACGATGTCTGGACCCCAGAGGTCAACAGCTACTCCTTTCAAATCAAGCTCTTGGGGGACCAGTTTGATGGATTCCTCCTCCCTGAGCAGGACCATGGACACGGTGTAGACGGAGACTAACTTGGTATGGAAGTCGGTCGATCGGTATTGGGCTCACAACTGTCAAGATGCTGAGCATAGTAAGAGACTCGGGCAATCAGTACTTGAACAACAAGCCCTTCACGGACATCAGGACCGCCGCGGCCAACTGCAGCAACAGCAGGCAGCTGACGAGGCAGACGAGCAGTGGTAGCTCGGGTGGAGGCGTCAGCGTCGGCGTCGGCGTCGGCGTCGGCGCTGGTATTGGCGCCGGCGCACGCAGTAACCTTGGCGCACGCGTCAGCAGCTGGCGCGGCGTCAGAGAGACGGATGAAATCGTGGCCCCGGCGCAGCCTCTGACGCTCCACCACGAAGACGAAGAGGAGGCGACCGCGGCTGCCGCCGCCGCCAAGGATGGGGGCGTCCACGAGCGACTGGTCGATGGCGAAACCCTCGAGGAGAAGGACGGAGAAGACACCAAGATGAGCAGGCGCAAACACAGCAGGTCGAGGCTCAGGAGGCTGTGGTCGTACCTTAGGGAGACCTGGACGGGGGTCATGACCGGGTCAGGTATGACTTTTCCTCTCTTTCTCTTTCCGTCCTTCATGCGGACGAGGGTTAGCTGACCGTGATCCTCTGAAGACCGGGTCTCCAGGTGCAAATTGCCAAATCTCTCGTCTAAGCGCGACTTCAAGAAGTCCGGCGAAAAGCAGCTTCAGCTTGTTCTTGGTGCCGAAAATCCCTCCATGAATGATCTGAACTTCGGTAAAAGTCGAGCTTTCAAATAATTGTGCAGGTATCGAGTTTCTTTGGGTTTTTTTTTCAAACTGGGTTCAAACCTTTGGAAAGTTCATTTTTCCTCGACAGAAGAAACAACCTTTTCGTCGTTGCAGAAATGAGGAGACGAATGGCAATTCGCTCCTAAACGAGCATTGATGCCATCACAAAGAGCTCAATTCCACTCACTCCAATTTCCCTAATGTCCATTCGGTATTGCTGAAATTGCCCTGTTTATTTCCCCCTCCCCCGCCCTTCGTGGTGTCATCAAGGCCTATTCACTTTGCGCAAATTTTCAAATCGTTCAGGCCTAACTTTAAGCATTTCTTGGGTGCGCCGGCTGAGACGCGCGGGAATATTTTTTTTTATCCAAAAATTCGGCTAGTTCGGCCGCGCCTTAAGAAATGTCTGTTTGAGTATCTTGCTGGCGAAGAAGAGATCTACGACTCTTTCTATTTCCATTTTCTGCTCAAAAGGAGCCTCGAAAGTACCTCCTAAACAGGTCAGTGGATCCTTGAGTCAAACTCGGTGAGACAATGTTCAGCTCGCTCAGACAAGGTGGACGCTACAATTAAAGTCAGTCATTCGTGAGAATAAAATTGATGAAGCTCACGTTCCTTTTTTTTTTCTTTGTAGAAAGCCTTTTTCCTACTTGGAGCTTTCAAGAGCTCTCTGATCCCTGTGTGTGATGTCTTTTTTTTTAAAAAAAAAAGTTCATTAGGTCCTCAGCTTCTACAAGATCGTATGAGTCTGCACAGCTTGTGAAGTTCTTGGGGCACACGATTTCCAGCCGATTTGCCCTCTTTCCCCTCATTACTTATGCACTTATCCACTGCGCTGGCACTGATGCCACTCCTCGTCGAGACAAAAAGCCCCGAGCTCCACACGCGCGCGCGCCCACCCGGGCGCAGGAACTCCTTGAGTCTGGCGCTGGCGTCACTGATGGAGAGAACGCCCGAAAGTGTCCGGCCGAGTCCGTCGAGCTGAGGCATAATTGATGCAAATTGTCCTAGGAATTAATGAGGGAAACGAAGCAGGTGCGGGAATTACGCAACAATTTCCCCGCCCGGATAATTTAGACTCGCCCTAAGTGAAGTTTGTTTTGAGGCCATTTAGATTGTGGCGCGCAATTTTCTTGCTCATATCACGCTTCTCCTCTCTCTGTTTGTCTTGCAGAGCCAATTCTGGAGGACCTCGACTTGCCCCACAGGTACCGTCCGGAAAACCTCAAAATCCTCTGCGAGGCCACGGGGTGAGAGATTCGCTTAAGTCTTTTGTGTAGGGATGTCTAGAGCAAGAGCAGGTGAGGAAGGCGGCCTCGAATGCTGAGCAACGGCTCTCACTGGCTGGCCTCGGACGGGGCCTCAGAAATGAGATTTGGCACTTTTCGAGCAGAAGAACACAGTGGGACCAGAATCTGTTGATGATGCATATTAAACAGTGATGGCTGCAGAGCAGAGAGGGGGAATCGCACAGGGATCTGCAATTCAGGGTTGGCAACAGACAAGATCTTCTGTGGCTTTGGGTATATTCACAAATGCTACTCGAGACCCTGAAATTGATGCTGATATGTGATGATCTATTAACCAGACCTGTTAAGCATTCTGGCATCAGCTGCCTCGACATGAAGTCACTGAGGTACTCAAGTAGAGGTTTTTCTGCGAATGAAGAAACGCTACTTAATGTCTGGTCGAGCAAGTCAGTTGTTGGCCAAGGAATCCAGCGTGAAACTATGGGATAGGAGTTATCCACAGATTTTGGTCCGACAGTGAGGATTCATATTTATGCAGCGTTGAAGCCGTTTTTAGACTGATCCTCTTATTTAAGGGTCGTCTGATTTTGAAAAAGCTAATTTAGTAACTTGGCCGTGCAATGAAATTGGGCCATTTTGGTCACGTCGTATCTGACAGCACCTTGAGTGGCCCTTATGGCTTCTCTGACCTTCTACTTGTGATAGGCATCCCTGGTCAGCACCACCCATCAGCTTGGTCAAGTCTGTTGCACTCACAACAGCTTAGTTCATTTCTGCCCAACTGTCTGGACGAGCATTTCCCTTTTCCAAGACGCAATTCAATTTATCTTCACTCCCTCCGTCAGACCAGTCAAAAATACCAAGTCATCATATTCTACATCTATTGGAGTCAACGAGGCTTTAAGGCAAAAAAAAAGACTTCTCCTGACTCGACAAAACATTTCTGCCAATTGCTAAAATGACAAAGATAAAATAAGACCTTCGGCCCATTACTAAATGTGCACGAGTAAGCGCGTCTTCAGGGATGAAGAGACAAAGCATCATTAAAACAAGTTTCTGTGCTCACTCTGGAAACTCCCCCCTCCCCCACTTTTTTTTGTCCTTCAGCTGCAATTTCTCCCTCTTCCCCCGCCTGAAAAGTTGTCCAATATCCCCGACAAGTGGGGGACGGACTTGTAAGGGCCGCGCGAGAGCCACATTTCCGTCCTCACAATTTTTAATTTGGGTCTGAGAGCAAAGAATGCCTCTCGAGGCTGTGCCTCGCTCGAGGCCGTCCTCGCCGGAGCAGGAGTCGGATGCGCCCTAAGTGGCAATCAGTGACTGGCACAGGGTCAAAGGGTTAATTCTTCATTACCCTTGAAAGTTGGAGGATAATGAACATAGAAAATTACACGGCCGGAAGCACCTCTCACTCCTGCTGCCGCTGACACTGGACTGTTATTGCTCTCACAACTCCGCCAGGCAATTCAGGCCCAAGTTGACCAAACTCCACTTAGCCAGACCGTAGGGGAAGAGGGGGTCTAGTGCAAGTAGGTGTGCATGAAATTTGCTCCAGACATTAGGCCTTCTATGGCCTCCATGGACTATCTCAACCAGACACGTTGGGCTTGTCGAGCATGTACAGTGGTGCATAGAGAGATGAAGGAGCCACGCCAAAGCTGACTGCATGTGACTGCGCAGAGTCAACAGCTAACAACAACAAAAAACCCATGATACTGTACAGTGCCATAAGTAAGAACCGGGTGTACTAGAACATATCCCCACCCTTAAGACCAGAGAATTTGTTCTAATCTGATTGTACCATTCAGATTTGTCAGCTGGCTTTTGAGGCCTGGATTGCTGTTGACATGCTAGAAGACGACTGCCAAGATAAAAGTCAGTTCAAATTGAAGCCATAAGTTAGTGAAACCTTTGTGGCAGTGACCAAAAAAAAGGGGACCAGGTTTTTTTATTGGGCATCTGGTCACGTTCAGCAGAAGTCAGGTCTCATAGTGCACCAGGTCTGATATTTTGCACGAGAGTATAGTTCTTAGCAGACTGGCCAATTTCCAGGCACAATTCGAGATGATTGTTGTCAGTCAAGGACTCATGACTCAAGAATGTTTGTTGATGTCCACCGACTATTTTTTGTATTGCCTGTGCCAAGTAGAGAACTTTTTCCCCACAGTTGTGTCTGGTAGAGGAAGTCCAGATAGCTTAAGTGAGGCCCAATTCACAGAGCCACATTTTCATCAAGCCACCTCCCGCGAAGCTTTTCCCCCTAACTCATGAAGACTGAATTGTGGCGCTCACTTCCAGGTTCACGGTGGCCGAGATGAAGCGGATCTACCGCGGCTTCAAGACGGAGTGCCCGTCCGGCCTGATCACGGAGGAGGCCTTCCACGGCATCTACTCAAGGTTCTTCCCACACGGAGGTCAGATTCTTCTTAGTTCGACCCTCTCCGGTGTCGTCGATTTGACGCCTTCAAAGAGAACGTTTGAGGCTCCTGTTTCACTTTGAGGCTAGCTCAATGACACTGGAGTTGTCTCCGTGAGTCTGCACATTCGTAAGGTGATATTTGACCCCCCCTGTTTCAGCGCCCTTCGTGTGGTCCGACGCCCGCGGCTACGTCCACTGCTCGGCCGACCTCAGCGGCAAGAAGAAGACCAAGAAGGAGCTCAAGGCCATTGAGCTGCAAAATGCACAAGGTACGTGCGTCAGAACACGAAAAGTCTTTGACAATCGCACAATCGCCCTTGGTCACGGAGACTTCAAAGGACCTTCAGAAATCCCCAGTTTGTGGTGATCGCAGGACGACTGCGAGATCATGAACGAGGAGCGAAGCCAAACCTTGGCTAGGAGCAAGTTTTGAGTGCATCCAGGCCCCCTCTTTGCTCAGTCTGCCATCTTTTCTGCATCGACCATCGACTGCCTGATTGCGTTGCAAAAATTGCAGGTGTTTTAGCCCCGGGTGGGTGTTTTCTCAGCTACTTTTCAGTTTTAAGGCACTGAAACAGCAAAATCGACTGTACCTAACAAGACCTATGCAAAAAGCATCATGGAAATGGATAAGGTTTCTGCGAAACCTTATACATGCAACACATCTGGGAAATGACTGAAACATTAGGCACAAAAGGACTTTTTGAGAGCTTTCTGCAGATGAAAAAGTTCCCTGAAAAAGTGTATTGTGAGGAGAACATGACTCACATGCGCAGGCAGACTGTACTTTCAGGCACATGTCGTGACAATTGGCAATTACTGTGACCTAAGTATCTTATTAGCTGTCAGGATGGAGGGAGATTGCTTATGCGCACAGATCTATCTCCACCAGACACTTTTCAGGCACTTTGCCGCGTGCTCGGCCAGCACGTCTTGTCCCACGGGCTCCGCCTGGGCGAGTTTTCCAAGAAATCTCACAATTTTCATCGTGGGAAACACTTGATTGGCAGAGTAAAAGTTTCCTTCCCCAAGGCGTCACTTAGCGCTTAGGGAGGGTTTTCAAAGGCAAATTTTCTGTGTCGCGCCGCCTCCCTCTGGCACCGTGTCACAAAAGAACCACGTTTAAACGAGTCATTTAAGTGGCATTTCAGATACTGCTGATCTTTCTATTTTTTAAGTCCTGCCTGCACTTGCCAAAATTGTGCGAATTCGCTCTCTCTTTCAGCTGCTCTCAGTTCCTATTCCCACTTCGTCTTCGCCACCCTGGATCACAACGACTCCGGCATCATCACCTTTGAGGTAGGAACGAGTCTGACTTTCTGACAAGAGGCCTCAAAAAAGGCCCAATCCCCCCAAAATCACCCCGCTGAACAACTCCTCCGGTCATGAGCCCGAGCACCTGCTGTTGTACGAGGCGAACTCCGCCTTAGACGTGCGTCGCCACCACCACGTACAGTGCAGTGCAAAAGTGAGCGTACACCTGCTTGAGAGACAAAAAATCGCATTTTGAGGTCACTTTTTCAGTAGTGAAATGCATTTTTTTTTGCTAGGAGAAGG
>JAAUXU010166153.1_pt1 | contig 24567 bp, 34 predicted proteins | sample 7278151 | NCBI WGS metagenome assembly JAAUXU01 (sample SAMN14350113, study PRJNA611818) | marine sediment metagenome | isolation source: surface marine sediment (1.8m) | place: French Polynesia: Moorea | collected 2018-08 | reverse complement strand
GTACTTTTGGCGGTATGATGCGCTTGAGCTCGAACAAGCTGTTTTTGGCATGAAGCAAGTCCAAGGATGGTCTGGAGGGTGCCATTTTTGGCATCTGTGGCACTAGAGGGGGGTGGCCGCAACCCAAGAAAGTTTCAGCAACCTCCACCAATAGAAAGTGGTGGAAAACATCAAAACTCAACTGCATCCAGCACGGCGCCCTCTTCAACTCTGCACACTAAAAACACTCAGGTGTCACAAAAATGTGAATTTATGTACTCATATTTGTGTCTCAGTGTCTAGAAAAAGCGCTTAGAATATTTTAGCACTTCCCCCCAAGCGACATTACTTACGGCAAGGACTGTATACCATGAAAAATGCCAATGTTAAAATTGTTTCAGGGTAGTGAATCGATAAAATCTGCGATCTCGGAAACAGATTTGCCAAGTGGCTCTGAGTAGGACCAGAACATGTACCGAGAAGTCGATCCAACAAGCCACCCCCCAAGTTAGGCTGTTCTAAAATATAAGCCACATTGATCCAAAGAATTTTTTCACAAGCCACCCTTGAAGACCAGCCGCAGATAGACTTCATGAATAGTTCATCCTGTGAGCTGCTGGACATTATTGATTACAATTGTTATGCAATTAATAAAAGGTCATAGGCAGCCCTTGAAGATGAGCCGACACAAAGGGAGCCAAGATTTCACTCGCGAGTTCATTCCGATCCATCTTGGGGCTGAGTGAAATACAATCAAACTTTTGGTACAGTCAAGTTTCCTGTCAGCGGCGTCGATTTACTTAATCGAGATTTTCTGTCACGGGGGCCTTTTTTTATGAAGTACAAATCCAATCTTCACTTTATCAACAAATCTTAGTTTATGCAGTTGGTGCATTTGGACGTGCTCTCATTCTGCAAGTGCTGCTTTTGACATTTCTTGCTTGCAGGTCACACTTTTGGAAGAAACATGGTCGGAGCTGTACATACTGTGCGCCATTCAGTGGTGCGTCTCTTCAGGAAAGCCGACCCTCTTCCTGTGCGACAGCTACGACATCATGTCGCACGAGGCCATCGCTCTCCTGGCGCATCTGAGAAAACTCTTTGACAAGTTCTTAAAGCTCCAAGTGAACCCGGCAGAGTTCGCGTGCATGAAGGCGATTGTCTTATTCAAATCAGGTGCGACGGCTCACGCCTGGCAAAAGACGACCGTGAAGTAGCTCTTCCTTCTGTTCCAGACGCCAACGGTCTGAAGGATCGCTGTCAAATTGACAATTTGCAGGAGCAGGCGCTGATCATGCTGAAAAGTCACGTGGAGACCAGCTTCCCCTACAGCCAGTCCAGGTATGGTGCCCTCCTCCTACTGGTCACAGGCATTCGCCTGCCCATTCCTCATTTGATTGAAAAGACCTACTTTGAGAAGACCATCGGGACGGCCAAAATGGAGAAGTTGTTATGTGATATGTTTCAGTCCTAACACGTTTGCTTCATTGTGAAATAAAGGACTCTCTTTTGCATGCCAGGCCTACGAAGTCAATAATTCGTTGGAGTCAGTTAACATTCAGGCATACTATATATATTTAAATGTGCATTTTAGTGAAATACTGATGCTTAAAACGTATCCATGTTCATTTTAAAAGTGTTCTTCTTGTCTACTCTTGAATATTGAACGTCGATAGGCCGTCTGGCGTCGTAATGACTTGGCGCTGCCATAATTATCAAAGTCGTTCCTAAGAAAAGAAGACTGTTTAGGCATGTTCGTGGACCACGTAGTATTTTCTGAGCTTGAATGGATTGCTTACCCACAACACATGCAATGGTGAACAACCACAAGAGTATCCTGTCTAAGACCATTGCAACGTATTTCCAGTCGTCTGAAAACTACGGGTGAAAAAGAAACTTCTTAGTTGCTCTCAGAGAATCGAACAATTGTCAGAGAAGTTACAAAATCTACCTCGTCAAAATTGTCTTCATTTTTGACGTGTTGAGCAACAAATCTCAGCGCATTGACCGCTCTCTCAATCGCTGGACTTAGCAATCCGTATTCCCCTATGCTGGAAGGTACAAAGTACACCGTTAGATGGCTCAAATTCGCAAGAATCCAGTGCTATGGGACGGCCGAGGACGACGTTACCTTAGACTTTTGTCCTGAAAATATGCTGGAGACAGGCCCACACCAGACTGAGGGGACATGTACGCCAGGAAGGGGCTCTCGGCCACATACTTTGTATTGCTGTCACTACACTTAGAAATCTCCTTCTTGGGGACGTAGAAAGGGTCGATTTCCTTCGCGTCGTCCAGATTGTAGTTTAGGTCTGGTTCGTCCTCGTCCTCGTCATCTTCACGAAGTGGCCGTTGGATGAAGAGGTACTTAGGCAAGAAGTCCACGAAGGTCTTGTGCACCCAAGGAGCCATCTGAAGCAAGTTGATATTACGCGCATGCCAAAAGTGCTCTTTACAGTACAGTGTGGACTGGTAAATTGATCACCAATGACAGTGGAGTTCCACTTACACCGACACAGTTGGAAAAATGTCACTCGTCCTGGGCTGTCACTGATAGGCAATTTCTTATTCACTGCTATTCATTCTTACTTATCATTCACCATTCCATATTATCATTTCTTCTTGGCGACAAAGTCACGTGAGAACTCTGTCACTATGTCCGATACAAGTGGACTCCACTGTAATAACCTAAAGGTGTTCGGAGCAATTTTCTTTGTGCTGAATAGAGGGAATGCATCCAGTCATGCGTGCATATTTTTTATGTGCCATCATAGATGCAAATATTATACAGGCCACATGCCGTCCAAGGATTGCAGACCCCGTGGCTCTGTCAAGGAAGTAATCAAGATGCTCACGTTCCTTTAGCACCCAAAAGTCGCTCAGCTACGGACCCTGCACCACGTCCCACAGTAAAGAATATTCAGCAGTTTCAATTTGGAGTACGAAAGTTGTCAAAAACTTCTGGCCATCTGCGTGTTTGTCGCTTCAGAGACTTGATTTAATCCCCCGCTGATGGAATCTGAGCTTGAGGAGTTTTTCTAAAGAGGATTGAGCTGCTCAAGTGGGTCTGACTTAAAAGACCTGTAACTAGGTCAGGGCCAGATGGGGGATGCAGATGTTGGATATATCATTTTGAGTCTTCAGCACTGGGTTATCAATCCTTATGGAAGGATAGAACAGTCAGAAGATGCTGACGCAGCCTCTTGTTTGACCTGCTTCACTCCCTTGCACTGTTCCAGTCTAACGTTTGTCGGTACACACCAGACCAAACCGCCGTTGTCTATGAACGTACACACGTGCAGCTGTACTGACTCGTATCGCACCTTGTGAGTGGCAGGCGTTCGAAAATTGACGTTCAGCACCCCTATAGTGACGACCACGGAGAAAGTGACCAGGATCATGGTGAACAGCAGATACTTTCCCAGTAGTGGCACAGACGTAGAAGTAGGCGGAATGATTTCCGCAAGTAACAAGAAGAACACCGTAAGTGAAAGCAGGATGGAGATGGAAAGAGACACCTGTAAGAACAACCATGGCAGCCACTATTAATGGATAGAAATGAAGGAGGAACAGACACAGCTCTTTCCAAAAGATCGACCAAGAATGACGTCCGCAGACGCACAGAATGGGGAGGGCTACTGCGCAACTTCTTAAAGATTCCAATGCGTAATTCATTCATTCCACACGTTAGTGTGGAGTCCAAGTTTGAAACATCTCACCTTTTCTCCAGAATCAGAGGGAAGATAAAACACCAAGACGGAGAGGAAGGAGATTCCCACACATGGAATGATGACGTTGACGGTATAAAACAGGGACTTTCTTCTGAGTGTCAGATAAAAAATTATGTCTGGATATGGCTCCTCGCAGCAGGGATAATATTTCTCGTTTCTGACGGCTTCCGCAGTCATGACGTCCCACTCTGTCGAGATATAATACTCTTGGAGATCCATCCCCATGTCGATACGGTTGTTTCCGCCCCGCTGGTTTATGTGTCGTAGGTCCACCTAGGGATGGTTAAGGGGGGGCTTTTTTTGACCAACGTCCCAATTGTTGTTTTGCAAGTGCTGTACCATGTATCCATCGTAGGTCCAAGAACCAAACTTCATGAAACACTTTTGCTCGTCGAAGGGGAAGAACTCGACGTCGATTTCACACGAGGACTTGTAAATTGCTGGTGGATTCCACGTTACTTTGCCCGAGTAGTGCAGAATTGCTTTGGTCATGATGGTCACTTCATAGTTTCCATCAGCGCTGAAACGAGAAGGTGAAAAGCTCCATGTCGTTGCGTGAAGTGGAACACCACATTGTTCGACCGCGGTTTCATCTCACTTACGTACTTGTTATAAAGGACGATGTCAGGCAGCCATATGTGCTGGGAAGGGACGTGCAAGTGCTTCACCCCCCCGTAGTCACGTGGATCCCACTTTAGCTTGTAATCCACCCATTCCTAAGTTCCACCACAAATGAAACCAGTTCGAGTGTATCTTGGCACGTCAAATCAGACTCGAGTCGCTTACCTGTTCTACCCAGACGTTGGTTATCATAATTTGTCTCTTCATATCGACTCCAATTATCTGTGACAGCTTCAAGCCCATTTTCACCGTTAGTCGGTCGGAGCTGTTACCGACTGGCCGGATGAGTCTGAAAGAGATGTGGGTAGGTGCTTATCAGCAAACGCTTTGAGCTGTGCGGACATCCTAAGCGTCTCAAAGAGACGTGGGGAAGTCAGCGATGGTGAGAGGCAACGTGGAAAAGTGTTTTTTGATCAGGACTGACACATACGTTTTCGCAAGCATTAGGTTCCACACTAGAACTTCTTCGACTGGAGTTGGTTTATGAACAGTGAGGGATACGCAGAGTGACGTTGCTATAGCATTCAGAGATGTGCGCTCTCGCATGAGCGCTGTGGCCACAGCACTGCGCGATCAAAATTGTGGTACAAGTGACGCTCCTACATGTACATCTGTGTGTTGGCGCCAACACGCTCGTCCGTGTACGCATGCAGCGGTCCCGTCAGATGATTTTTTGCTTACCTGTTGTAATTGGACAGAAGATCATCGTACAGCCGTTTTGCGTCCGGATGGCACTGGATGTTGGAGGGAAGCATCGACAGTAGAATTAATGCAACTGCTTGGGGAACCAGCATTTTTCCTCTTGTGTTCAAGGAATGAAGCTCCTTGATGGAGGAGGAAGATGCATCCACTGCGACGAATCCTTATAGAGAGGGCCCGAACACTCTCGGGGCTTTCTTTTTGAGGCTGTCAGCTGCGAGAGATGTGAGGATATGGGTAGGGAGGGAGGCTTTCTTTTTCTTCTCAAGTTCGTCTCTGGAAGGATTCTCTCTTGTCACAGCTGCATAGGTAGCAAGGCCTTTCTTTTTTCCTCACACACTCCCCTATGCGATATGTTAGCGCAAGATGCCCCCCAACAGCGACGCCCCTTCTCGGAACAGGAGTGATCACATGTGGAAGGAAGTCACAGCACTTTACTTCGTCGTCTGCTTGGTTTGGTTGCCTTCGTTACTTCCATCAGTGTTGGCCAACCCTGACGCCAAACGACTGTACGATGACCTGCTATCCAACTACAACAGGCTCATCAGGCCGGTGTCCGACCACAACGAGAAAGTCACGGTCAAGCTGGGACTGCGCTTATCACAGCTTGTGGATTTGGTAAAGTGCTAGCACATGTGAACGTGAAGTTTGTACTCATACTTACACCCTTCTGTTCCAGAACTTAAAGGATCAGATCTTGACGACGAACGTTTGGATGGAGCATGTAAGTTGCTTCACTCAGGGCGAGTCCTACTGCTCGATCCCTACCATACGTTGGTATACGTGACCTCATTGCAGGAGTGGATGGATCACAAATTTATATGGGATCCTTCGGAGTACGGCGGAGTAACTGAAATCTACGTTCCTTCCGAACACATATGGCTTCCAGACATTATCCTGTACAACAAGTGAGTAATGCATCATTCTTGTATGTTCAACAAAGCTAACATTGTTGTTACAGTGCTGATGGCGACTACATCGTAACGACAATGACGAAAGCAATATTGCACTACGATGGAAGGGTTGTTTGGACTCCACCTGCCATTTTTAAGTCCTCCTGTGAAATCGACGTAGAATTCTTCCCGTTTGATGAGCAGACCTGTTTTCTCAAATTCGGAAGCTGGACATTTGATGGTTTCCAGGTAAGAAATACGTTATTCATGATGCAGTTGTCTAGTTGTCAACTGTCAAAACATTGACCATCCACGCCACCGTCGACACATTGTGCAGTCTCACTAATGAAATGAGATCGTCGCCATGTCGTAGGTTGATCTGATCCATATAAATTCTGAGCCCGACAACGACACCATCTCGTACGGAATGGATCTTTCCGAATACTATCTTAATGTAGAGTGGGACATCTTAAGCGTGCCGGCAGAAAGGCATGTCAAGACCTACCCTTGTTGCCCGGAGCCCTACCCTGGTAAGGAGGAATTTGAGGAAACCAAGTGGTGCACAAGGCTGAAGTCATGTCCGATACTTCAGATATATACTTCAACATAATAATCAGACGGAAGCCGTTATTTTACGTGGTGAATCTCATCATTCCTTGTGTGGGGATCTTTTATCTCTCCATCCTGGCGTTCTATCTCCCTGCTCAAGTAAGCATTTATATCTTTACTACTGCTTTACTGTGTGTGCCTGCCCGCACTTCAGTGCGGCTCAAGATACCATGATCTGACTAATGCTTCTAGTCTGGAGAGAAAACTGCACTCGTTACTGCGATTCTCGTGTCACAGACGCTCTACTACAGTCTTGTCATTGAGGTCATCCCGGCAACTTCTGTCACTCTTCCTCTGCTAGGAAGGTACTAGCTGAGCAATTCCACTAACTAAATGACACTTTCACTGTCAATCATTTCTTTCTGCACGCAGGTACCTCTTGTTCAGCATGGTGCTGATTGCTATGGCGGTGACCCTGACTACCATCATTCTCAACTTGCACTACCGAAAGCCATCGACTCACAAAATGCCCGATTGGGTGAGGAGGATCTTCATTCAGAAGTTGCCACGCGTGCTGCTGATGCGCGTGCCAATTCAGGTCATCAAGCATTCCATGAGAAGCAGAAAGAGCAAGTTTCTCCGACAGTCAGACCCAGCGCTGCAAAGTCTGGCAGGTATGATAACGTCTGCACGTCCACCTACGAGTACGTGCAGTACGTGCTCGAGTACGTACAAAGTGTGTACTGCCTGAACCATGCAGTGAACGTGTACCTGCGTGAATGCACCATGCACTTCTCACGTAGAACTGTAGCACATGGTCTTGGTCTCTGTCCAATAGGTGAAGAAGACGACCATGAACTGGAGGAAGAAGAAGAGTCGAGTCGGTCTGATAAGATTCAGAAGCAACTCAAAAGCCACCTGAATGGGCTGTACAGCGGACTGTCCAAAATCATGACGTCAACATGTCACATCAATCAAAAATCGATGAAGCAGCCATTCTTTGTGGAAAAAGCAATCCACAACATCATGTTCATCAAACACCACATGAAGAGGCAAGACGAATTCGACGCGGTAAGAATGCTACTCAAATGCTCAACTATTCACGGTGCTGCTCCCTACGTATCAGTACATGCACACGTGCCTCTTTTCTTGTTCTCAGGAAGATCAGGACTGGGGAATTGTCGCTATGGTGCTGGATCGACTCTTCCTGTGGGTGTTTGGAATCACTGCCTCGGTTGGCAGCCTGATGATTCTCTCTGGCTCACCATACATCTATGAGGAGATCAAGCCCATCGACGTGCTATTTTCCAAGATTCCTCAAGAAGAAAGCATGCATGATGATAACCCTACAATTGCATGAATTTTGTATGCTATAGTCAAAAAAGATCAGAATACAAGACAATAGGAAATTTACGAGCCATCATTCCTTGAGCAAGAGCGCTCGCAGCAGCACATAAGTACATTCGTAGTGCAGTAGGCACCTAATGGCAATCTCATGGACGTAACTTGCAAATTTTTGCCCTAAGAATGGGGATGAACGCTTTTATCGTTGTCTGAAATGCCTCCGGTGGAAGCTGCGCTTTCCCTCCTGCTGCCTTCTTCAGAATTCCCCCACCTCCCGCTGACTTTTGAGTGCGATTCATGTTGTACCTACAATAAAGCTGCCGCCATCAATCATCACACGTACATAACTGTGTCGCCATTAGCTGATAAACTGTTCCCCGGAGAGATACAAAACTTGAACAACTCTTTAACCGTACGCCGAGGTACGCACGTGATTCCTCTTGACCATGGTTCTCTCCTGGAGAGAGAGTCTCGCGTAGGACATTTTAGAACAAGATCAACTGTTTTTGTTCAGGGACAAGCGACGACTTACTGAACAGTAGCACAGGGGAGAAGATTTTTCAATACATTCTTTCCAACTTGGCGGTGAGCCAATTCATGAGGATCAGATACACTGCTGCTGTCTGTTGCAAAGTCTTCCTTTTGACGGGAAGAAAGAGTCTTGATATGGCCATCGTGAGTGCGCAACTGATGTTGCCGGTACACATTTTCTGGTTGTTGAGTGTCCACTCGCCAGTCCTTGCGGGGGACTCGAGTCGGGTGGTGAACACTAGACAAGGCTCAGTGCAAGGTTTGGTCATCACTCGACCTCCTGGAAGTAGGCTGGGAGGCCCCACCAACGTCGTAGAAGCCTTTCTGGGAGTCCCATACGCCTCTGCGCCAGTGGGTCGGTTCCGCCTCATGCCGCCCAAGGCACCTGCGCCGTGGACTGGCGTGAGAAGCGCCCGGCATTTTCAACCGGCCTGCTATCAGGCGCAGCCGGATATTCTGCGGCGACGGAGAAAGGTTGTGCCAGATGTCCCGGATGATGGTGGACATGACAACGACAGCAACATCACCCCCAGGACCAGCTACCTCAGCAAATTGCTCAGCCACGTGTCCCAGTTCAGCGAAGATTGCCTCTATCTGAACATCTACACGCCTGTTGAACGAGGGGAAAGAAAGGGTAGGAAAACTCGATTCCCAGTGTAGCGAGGGCATCGTCAATTGAACGCAGTTCACGTGCTTCTGCACGTGTAAGTCCATAACTGGGCAGGAACTGCATGCGTCTTTAAGTGTGCAGGAGACAATACCTCGTATGGGCGGAGTCCATGTAGCACATACAGTATGCGTATCTGACACTGGTCTGCCAGTCTGTATGGACCGTTCACTTGATTTCAGGCTCTTTGCCCGTGTTAGTGCTGATTCACGGCGAGTCATACGAGTGGAATTCCGGTAATCCTTACGACGGCTCCGTGTTGGCGGCCTATGGGTCAGTCGTGGTGGTGACCCTGAACTACAGATTGGGGGTGCTGGGCTTTTTCAGCTCAGAGGAGACGGGACCAGCCAACTTTGGTATCCTTGACCAGATGGCTGCTCTGCGGTGGGTACACGAGAACATTGGATTCTTTGGAGGCGATCGTCACAAGGTCACATTGATGGGAGAAGGAACTGGAGCCAGTATGATCTATGCTATCATTACATCTCCGATAGCGCAGCTGAACACAGGTAATCCGTGATGTTCGTCCAAACAAACAAGGTTGAGATGAGATGTCACTTCTCTGCCTCCAGAATTCTTTAACAGGGTAATATTCCTGGATGGACCCACTAATCCCAGCTACATCTATGCCAAGAGATCCTCAAGTCATATCCGACGTTTCCTTCAAGCCACTGGATGTACAGAGGCTGGGGCAACAGCTTGTCTGAGGAGTCTGCCTGTGCAGGAATTAATGTTAGCTCAGGTGAGACTTTCATGCACTGCAAGCATGAGCGCGGTATGGATACCTGTGTGCACAAGCATAGTGTCAGCACGTGCGTCGTAGAGCAGAGGCATGCCGTTGTGAATAATGAGCCAAAGGTCTGACTGGGATACCTACGTAGTCACTGCGTCACTACTTTGTGTTCATGCGGGACAATACTCAGAAAAGAAATGTGGATGATTCTTTGCAAATCCCGTACACAGTCATAGTCCACGTACAGTCAGCTTGTAAAATGACATTGCATGCGATAAACTAAATGGCAAGCAGGACTTGTATCGTGCTACTGAACGACTATTGTGCGATTGTCCACTCACCCGGCACACACGATCGTGCGTGTAGCATAAGTGTATTTTTTTAATTCAAGGAAAAAGTTAGCGGCGATGGTTCTTCGTTCAGACCAATCATTGATGACGTTGTGATCAGCTCATCCCGAGAGATTAAGGTCCGACTATTTGACGTCATGATGGGCATAGGATCTCTAAGCCAAGGATCCGCATTTCAATATATGACCGGTGAGTGAGACACTCGTCCTTCCACCTTATAAGAGTGCGCCATTCATCCGTGCATGCGTTGTTTACATACATCTGCACCTGCCAGGAGGCAATGAAATCGTGGGTGCAGAGTATGTCTGGACCTCTGAATTTCTCGTGGAAACTTTCGGCCGTCCTTCTGAAGAAACCATGCAGCGGATACTGAGTTTCTACGGCGGCGAAGAGAAGAACATGACTGACGTGGCCTATGAAGTAGCCTATGATGCCTACATCGTGAAACCAGTGACTGACTTAGCCCTGACTCTAACGAACAGGGCCAGATCGGTTCACCTCTTTACTTTTAAATATCCTCCTCCCCATGTGAAGGTAAGTTTTCGACCAGTCGTAGCTTTTTCAGGAAGAAAGTCCCAACACGTGTATACAACGTTTATGTCAGAAAAAAAGACCTCAGTCCAGTGAGAGAGATGGTCGAACGATGACGACTTAGTGACGCCAACGGCTGTTTCAAAGATTTCTTCCACTATTCTTTTGACGTAAGATTTTTCGCCCGTGTGAGCTCATTTGATTCCCCACGGCGAAAAACTCTGCATTCGCCCATTCACCTCGCCCCGCTGCCACTTTCACGCTGTTCACCTCTTCTGACATCGGTGCGTAATCGCAAAAATGCTGGAGAATTTATCATCCCATCTGACAATGGCGGAGTCTAAGAATGATGCGTTCGTTGTGACTCACGAAATGTACGCACCAGCACTGCTCATTCGTCAACAAGAAGCTTTCTCTCCTTTAAGGCCTATGATTATATCAGAGGTCACCCCTTGTCCTACATCCTTGGAATGCCATATATCAACGGCTCGTTCTACTTGAAGTATTATTTTGCGCCCGAAGACATCACTCTCTCCACGACGCTGATGAAGAAGACCCGCGAATTTCTGTGGAACATGTAAGCTGGTGACGCTGTGGCTCAACCACGTTCTTGACCCACTTCTAACATTCGGTTCTTGTATTCAGGATGGATGTGGCCGACACAACAAGATTACACTGGCCTCAATTTCTTGCCAACGAGCAACTCTTCCTCTCTGTTGGCACGTACTACTTCATAGGTCAATGACGATATATGACACTGATGAGAGCTCCCTAAACAGGAACACCCTGCTACATTGGCTCCGAATACCGGTACAAGGAGATGAGCTTCTGGAAGTCCTTGTTGACCGAGTCAGGTGGCGAGCGCCAACCACTGTCTCCTCCGCCTGCCAAGCAATTTGCTCAATCAGGAACCATAAGTTTCTCAGTTCGTCCAATCGTTGCATTACTCATCCATTTCTGCACTACTCTTTTTTTTGCTCATTTAGAACTTGACGATTTTGGAAAAGTTGCACTTCGTTCTATGGCACATTGGAGAGTAATTTTGTACTACAAAGTCCACAAGATGCATTACTTTGACACCAAGGTCACAGTCCAAGCAGAGAAGCAACCGCTACATTTTGCAACAAGTTGCTCATTGCACATGTGCGGCTTGCGCGCAGGTGCAAACTCAACTGAACCGAACTGAGAATGTGGCCACTTTCAGACTTCATATTGATTCTCGGGACAATTCTTCTCCTAGTGAACATTCTGTTCTGCGTGGGCCTCTTCAGATGGCAGAGAACGCTGTCCACAAAGAGCACAAGGACAGACGACTCCGTAAGCGTCAGGCCTCCGACTGAAGCGTACGTGTCAGAAAGGCAGGGCCCTGACACCATCGTCATGGAGCCGCCAAGACAAGACAGAAAGGTAGGCCTTGCAGAGCTCATGCAGTGGTTGTAGCAACGTGAGTCTGAACTAAAAGTCCCATTGATTATATTCAACTTAGGGTCGCAACGACAGCCTCGTCGATCCCATCATTGAGATTGTGTACGAAGGTGAGCGACAGCCACCTCCACCTCCGGTGCTCAGAATGGTGGGGGAGAGAACTCCACAAGGAACGATGATCAACAATGGTCCGACTATGCAATCGCAACTTTGGTTTAATGCTACGAGTAGACAAGATCACTTGTCACATCCCCATGTTAGGGCATTTGAATGATACATTTATATGATACTAGCTAGCTGAAGCCGTACCTGGCTTGCTCAGGAGAATTCTATAAATCGCTATTTCTGTCTGTCTCATGCTACTCGTCCCCGACTTCACGCTGTCCACGTGCTTCGCGCTAACCACTCGCGCCGTGCTCACTACGTGCTTCACACTCACCATGCACGCCGTGTCGTCCATGCCATCTGGACCACGTCGAATGAAAATCACTGCTATGGCGTGACTAATGAGATATTTCTTAACTGCGACCTAATAGGTTAAGAATATTTCCTATTCTGCCCTGGCAGAGAACCCCAAGAAGTTGCTGGGTGCAGCTAGTATAAATTCCCAATTTTTCAGAGCCCCTCCAGACCAGGCTCTGAAGTGAACAAAATGAGCAATCAGAAATTGTTTTCCCCCTATGCGTAGTAAGTAATGTGGTTTCTTCAAGCAATGACTTTTTAGAGTTTTTGCGGCAGGAAGAGTTTGCCGAGGCGAAGAATGACATCCGTAGTCGTCGTCCCTCCCACCATTTCGGTGTTGATCAAGACGACGGACGAACCAGATGTGGAAAGATCCGTGATGGAATCGCTTGATCTGATCAGGAAAATTGTCGCCCAGGTGCCGATCAACAATGCTTCGAGAAAATGCCAGGGATGAAGCGAGTCACCACCTGTCGTAGATACTTCAGAGATATGCATATCTCACTTTCATGCAACATTCCATGTCATGTGCAGAGCACTCTTACTCGAGAGTGAGAGTGCAGGGGTGCGCCCCAGAAAGAGGAAGCTGGGGCAGTCAATGAATGGCTTTGAAAGACGACACATCTCTCTCCTTTGGGGTAAGAGAGAGGCTAATTCTGTAAAAAGGAAACGGTACTACGAAAGAGGAGGCCTCAGACGGCCTGACGCTACAGCGATCTCACTGGAGCCTTCACTTCTGACTTGCCTTCAAGTAAAGTCACTGGAAACTAAGAGCTGTAAAGACGCTGTGTCTGTAGCTTTGAAGCTGGAGAGACACTTAGGATAGACCGACGATGCATCATCTGCAACATGCTCTCCCCTGTGCCAATTCAATGCGGGTCTTTGTTACTGCCAAAGCAAATGAGGCAGTGTTCAGCGCCTTTTGGCGTAATTGCTCCTTCAGAACTCCCAAAGGCTGAGGCTGTGAGCGCACTGTGAAAAGAACTGTTGTAGAAGGTAACAGACAAGCAATCAAAATGACTTGACATTTGAGTAAAAAAGCGACCGTTCTTGCCATATTTTGATGCTTAGTAAATATCATTGCTGAATTAAAATATCGTCCGTAGTCAAAGTACTCTGCTGGTGCCCAACTTTTAATGCATTCATTAGTATTCCTTGCAACAGAGCATAAATGCGTATCCATTTCCTCTGCCGTATCCATACCCAGTGCCTAGTGCTTCTTTATAACCCACCACATCCTATTGAGAAAGTCAAGAAAGTCTGATCCGACGGACTTGGTTCGTACAGACTATATTTCATTAGGCTAAGCACATCTTCCATTAAAATGGTGACATAAAATAAGTACCCCGTACATCTGCGAGTCAAATTGCATGCCTCGTTTGTGAGATATTTGAACACAAATAACAGGATGATAAAAGGTAGGTTGTAGAAGTTGGCAAAAGGTGTAGCAATTTGATGTAGTAAAATGCTGGTCAATCTCTCGGAATTCTCAAGCTTCCGTCTCACCCTTTAACCTGAGGCGAGCGAAGTCTTCGAAAATAATATCATCGTCCTGTTCGGCGTAGCAGGTCGTCGCATCACTGCAAAAAGTAAAGAGAAACCATTGTAGACATCGATATATACGTCCGTTAGCACATTCACGTGTGGGTACATTTGCAGAGGCTTGCACAAGTTCCTGTGCGTGTGTCTGATTACTCGGCGATGCCGATGGTCAATGTTTATGACAGGTAGACACTCGGGGATCTCTTTAAATCAAAAATTCTTGCAAGTTGCTCACTTAAAGAGTTGTAGTTATATCAAGCTCAGCCGTCACTTTGGTGTACTAGTCCGACCGGTGTGATCCACACGAGTTTTGCGAAAAGAAAAAAAGGCACAAGAGAGGTCAACGGGGCGGGTGGGAGTGTTTCCTCATGAAGTAAGACATGAGAAGTGACACGAAGGTGTCAGGAGAAAGCGGGAAAGGGTCAAGAACTTGTGAGGAAGAGGTATCGGACCCCTTTTGTACCATGCAAACAGTACGACGTACGTAATCATGCAGTGTAAATTACCGACGGTGAGGGTGGATTCTTACGTGTCTAACTGTATGAGGTTAGTTTCCACTGCTGCTGCTGTTTCGCCGTCGTCCCCGTTCTCCTTGGTGGCGGCCTCGGATCTCGGAGATGACGATGACGGTCGATCCGCAGGCTCCTCAGGCTTCGGGTGCATCAGCGTAAAGGGAAGCTCAGCAACAAGTTCACTGAAAAGTACGAGGAATATGGTCCGGGTCTTTGTCCGGTCCAGAGAGCAGAAGGGTGGATCTTACCCCCCGAGCGAGCCCAAGAACAACTTGATCTTGACCTTATACTGGACCAATATCCCGAGATTTTCTTTTTGTGCCGCATCTGTGACTCTGGAATAAAAATTGGGACCACTGAGGGCTTGGCTGCCTTGGGCCTGGTTGCCGACTGTGTCATGGAGTACCGCATATAGTGCGTTAACTAATACACTGACGTGGAGATTAGGCAAAGAGCGACAATTGAGGAGCGGAATAAGGTCACGCTACACGATACTTCATGCAGTTTTTGGAGCTAACATGTAGCCCTTGCCATCTCTTAAGATATTGAAGTAATCCGAGTAGCAACGTAAGGAAACTTTACTTACAGAGTCGACGAAGCTAAGTTTGTGTCCTCATGCTTCAACTGCCCATCCAAAGCGAGGCCCCACTTATCCTTGTTGTTGGCCAGCAACGGGGTCAACGTGTACACTTTGTTTAAAGTGGAACCGGAACCCAAAGGAAATCCTTCCCTGGAACAGGGAATGTCCGTGAGATAAAGGTATATTCTGGCTAGCAATGTCGTACAGACAAGAAAAGCTTGCAAGAGGGCAATGATGTCAAGTAATTCATGCCTACTACGCATTAAGTATTGCCGCTACAAATCTTATCAACGACTTACTCGCTTTCCACTTCCGCGACGGTGCATTTGTACTGCGCCGTGGAGAATAAGCAAATGTCCGCGAACTGTCGCACAGACACCTTTATCTTCTTGACGGCCTTGTTTGAATTGTTCTGGATGTGCACGTTTACCGAGATCGTCTCCCCGTGGTAGTAGAGCTGAAATGATCAGGCAAATGCTTATGAGACCCTGCTGACCATCAGCAATGGAGAAAGTTGTTACCTCTTTATCCAGAGAGCATTCTAGGTGTAGTTTACTCGGTGACATCATGAACTCCTTGAACACTTCCACCGAGGGCTGTTCTCCAGGCTTGCTGGGGGCGTACATGACCTTTCTGATGGCGAGTCTGACAGAGTTCCTCTTGTGCGGTTTGTCTTCCCCGGACTCGCCCACGAACGCCTTCAGCTCGTAGTCGATGCCGCACGGTTTGCCGGTGTCGCCGGGGGCAGGCTGCAGCGTCACGCTGGCCGGGCAGTGGGGGGGCAGCTCAAAGAAGAACGGGTAAGCATTGTCCCCGAGCTTCTTCACCAGTCGCTCCTACAATTAGGAAGAGGTCGTCGCATGTCAGGCACGGAATACCGCACACATGTAGCAACTAATGCGTCAAGTACCTGCAATCTGCTCAGGGGCTTTTTGTTAGACGGCTCCGGGGGATAGATCTGGGCTGAAGCCAGATACAGGTCCTTGCGAAAGGTCAATCCTTTAAGAACCGAAAATTTTAGTACGTGGAACATGAGCTGAACTAAATGATGGTTACCGAGGACGTCCAGATCTTCTCTACCGTATCTGAAGGCTGCCAAGACGTGGCCGAAGACCTTGCGGTCCTTGAGGTAGTCGGGGTCCAAAAGCACCACGCCGTCTGTTGGGAAAAACAAAGATGTTGTGTATAACGTCGAGGTGCGGAAAATCACTTTAGAGCGGTCAGTTTCAAGCTTAAGAGCCAAATTTAAAGTAAGAAATGGACTTTAGCCGGGCGGGTGATGAACAAGTGGGGGTCTCTGGGGCGCTCAACTGAATCTTGCAAACGCAGCCACTGAGCGAGTGCGAAGCGAAGTCGAGTTCAGTCCTCAGGCTGGGCATGATTGTCCAGCTTGAATCCATGCTCGTCGGCTGCACCTCATCTTTCATGGTACATTAGGCTCCTGTGCCGTGGACGATACTTACCAATAGGATCGACGTGAGTGATGTGGTCGACGAAGTCCCTCCGACCAAGGTAGACGGTGATCTTGCCGTTGGGGGAGCCCTTCTTGAAGACTCTGCGGGAGAGATCATCCACCAACTTTGACAGGATGTTTTCCACGTACACTCTGCAACTCTCACCTCGTTCCTTGTTTCCGCGACATGATTCTCGGTGCTGTTCACGCTGGCGTAGGAGTCCGGTTGGCGCCGGCGCGGGGCATCCGGGTGTGTTGGGGTCTCGCTGACGGAACAGACGAAACAAAGTGGTGCGTTGCTCCAGATAGCGCCGCCGCTACATACTTCGGCCGAGACTACGTGCGCGCTAGTGGCGACAAGAGTAGTTACACCGTACTTGAAGCAGTAGCGCAAGGACTGCCTAATACAGTGTGTACTAGCAGAAGAAGAGCTTAGGGAAGTTGTGTACGTATTAGAAGGCCAGGAGGATCGAGAGCAGGCAGCCCTGACAGACGGAAGGAAAGAAGGAGGAGGAAGGAGGGGACGGGGACGAGGGGAAAGAGGGCGAGGGAGAAAGAAAGAAAGGCCGAGGGAGAGGGAGGGCAGGGCGAGGCACACCAGGAGCCAAGGAGAGTGACGCGAAATCCGCCGCAAATTCGCCCAGAACAGAAGAGACAATACAGCAACGATGCCTTGGAAAGCGCGCCCAAGGATGCCTTCCAGCAAACGGACTCTCAGGAGACCGAGTCTACTGAGAAGGTTCCAGCGAGGATTCCCGCGGCGGACAGCGTCTGCGAGGACCAGACTATGCAATCTGGGACGCCGAACGTCGCGCAGAGGACGTCAGGAGCCATCAGCGTGACGGAGAAGAGAGCAGCAACGTCGGAGCAGCATTTTAAAAGAGCCTCTGACGCACAGGATCGCCCAATCGCCTCTTCCATCCGTTCTCCTTCCCTTCCTTTGCCTTTCCCCCGACGTCCGGCAGCGGCAGCGACTGCGGCAGCAACTACGGCTGCGACCGCGGCAGCGAGTACGCCACCGGCAGCTGCGGCAGCGACGGCAGCTTCGAAGCCTGCCGGCCGACCGACGACCGGCGAAGGGACGAGTACAGCACCGACCAAACCGGGCCGGCCTTTGTGACTGGCAAGAACGCAGACTCCTTAACGCAGACACGACGCCAGGACTCGCACGAGAGAGAGGACGCGAGGTACAAAAACAACGGCGGAGAGAGGCCCGTGGAGAGCCCTGAGGCGAGGCCTGAAGAGAGACCACGGAAAAGTCTTTCGTGATAGTGGAGACCTTAGCAAAGAGTGACTCGAAGCAGTGCCCGTTCTTCATCGAGCCGAAGTGGCTCTCGGCCTCGGCGATGGCCCCCATTTGGTAGACGGTCGTCTGCGACGTTTCTCGCCGGCCCCGGCTCCTTGCGCGAGCGTAGGGTAGAGCGAGCGCGCGCGGTTGGGGCCTGCCCAGCTCGCCCTGGCGGCCACGGTTCGCCCTGCGTCTGCCGAGCAAGTGAGAGCCGCCGCCATCTTGATCCGTCGCCGCGGCCAGTTTGTTGTGGCCCGGTCGCCAATCTCCGACTCCTCTTTCCCCGGTCTGTGGACGGCCACCTTCATGAGCACGGCGGGCGGCGGCGGCGCCGAAGCCGCCAACAGGTCAGTCAAGAGTCACCCGACTGCGGCGTACAATCAAAGATCCTCATCCAGTTCTCCCTCTTTCAGCTCCGACCCGGCGACGACCGATGGTCCTCGGCGATCTCTGCGAAAGCGTGAGGAGAAATCTTACGCGGAATCGCCGGATCTCATCATAGAAGAGGTCCGCTGCCCGTTGCCTTCTCCGGCGCGGACAGCGACCAAGGCAATCACTGCCGTGACTGACGCCCGGAACGCCCGCAAGGGGGCGGTCGGGAGCGCCACCACCCCGGCGGTTATCAGTAACGGCGATGTGGACATGCACTCGGAAGAGGAAAACGAAGAGGAGGAGGACGGCGTAGAGAATATGCCCGTGTACAAGGTGACAACGAATTGACGATTGCGGGTTTTTTTTTTTTTTTTGCAACTCTGACGACTGAGCTGAGACCAAATGACTTCTCTCACTAGGAACTTTCTCCGGAGGAGATGCTACAGAAACGCGAGGAGATCCTCAAGTTGCAGACCAAACTTCGCAACGAGGAAATGTCCCTCGTCCTACTCAAAAAGATACGCCAATCGCAGGTGCTCTGCGAGCAAGTGGCCAGGGCGGCGGCAGCCGCAGCCGCTGCGGCGGCGGCACCTCCTCCACCAGCACAGATGCCCTCCTCCTCGTCCAAGGTGTCCATACAGCCGGTGAACAAGGTGTCGCATCACAAAGCGGCCTCCAAGAGCAGCGCCAGTCAGCAGCAGCAACAGCAGCAGCACCACGGCAGCTTGTCCATACAGCAGGCTGCGGCCGTCAAAAACGTCCTAACGCCAGATCTTTCCCATCTGACCCCGGTAAGGGTAAGGCCTGACGTCCACGTATGAGCGTCCATGTTCAAGCTGACCTTCCTTTCTCGCAGGATCCTAAGTTCATGCCGTCGTCTTTGCCGCCCAACTTGGCCCACTTGATAAGCAACAGCACGAAGTCCTCTGACCGGCGTTCATCAGAAGCCTCGACCCCTGTAAAGCCAAAGATCGAGCACCAGACTCCGCAGCAGAAGCAGGCAGCGGCCAAGCTGGAATTGAGAAAGCAGTTAGAAAAGACTCTACTACAGGTGAGAGAAGAGAAGATCCTGCCGAGACGTTCATGTATAGATGGAGCTACTTCGTAATTGACGTCACACATTTCAGATTCCTCCTCCAAAGCCACCTCCACCGGAAATGCATTTCATCCCGAATCCAACCAACTCTGAATTTATATGTCTGCTGGGCTTGGAGGAGTGCGTAAGCAAGATTTTGAACGAGGATAAGGAGAACAGCATCCAGCCGATGCCTTTCAGCTGCAGTCAGTGTCTGACTGACTTCACGCCGACTTGGAAGTGGGACAAAGGCTCAAGAGGTATGAATCGGTATATTTTGTCCTCCAGTGTTCTTAACGTCGTTACTCATGCTAGGAAAAGATGTGAAAGTGATCTGCGAGAACTGCGTCACCACTAACGTGAAGAAAGCCTTGAAGGCCGAGCACACAAATCGCTTAAAAGCCGCCTTTGTAAAGGCTTTGCAACAAGAGCAAGAACTCGAGGCTCATATGGCGGCAGCGTCAGTCCCCTCCAGTGCGACCTCTTCGCCTGGTCGCGTAGCCTCGCCGGTGTCCAGATCGAACCCAGCAGCGTCTCCGTCGCAGACCGTCTCTCGGCCTGCCGCGGCTCATCAGCAACGTTCATCGACTTCGTCCTCCTCATACTTGTCTTCAGCCAGCAGAGCAGTACCGTCGGCGAGGAGTCAAAATCCGTCGAGACACACATCCAGCTCCACTGGGCGCACAAACAGCAGCAGCAACAACACTAGTTCCAGCGGCGGGGGAGGGTCTAGCAGCAGCAAGGGCGCCGCGGCCGCGGCTGCTGCAGCCAGCGCGCTAATGGGAGGCTACGACATTGCCAGTCTCGCTGCGCTCCAGCAAATGCACCAGCAAATGCTCCTCGGCAGTTTCGGCTCCAACGCTGCCTCGTCTGCCTCCAACTCCGTGTCCAACTCGTCTCGCGGCAGCAGTAGCGCCGGCGGCACCTCTTCCTCCTCCACTTCCTCCGGAGGCCTGAGCTCTCAGCTGGCCGCTATGAATCAGTTAATGAGTAACCCACTGCTCTACAACTACCAGGCTCAGGCCATGGCGATGGCCCAGCTGGTGGCTGCCACAGCGGCGACCCCAACGGCCAAGAGCTCCTCGTCATCGGGCGCCTCCAGCTCGTCGCAGAACTCTGCCAACCAGCTGCTGGAGTTCCAGCGGCAGGCGGCGGAGCAGTTACAGCGACAGTATTTCCTCGACATGATTCCGCAGGGAAGTTTAGCACAGTCTTGGTCCAAAAAGTAAGACTATCTGACTTGCCTGCGCGGCGCTAATTATTGTGAATAACCATCACGTCAGTGTTACTGATGAAGATTGTCTTATGTCGACTATTTTCTGACTTGTGTATAAAATGAGATCTTTTAGCTACAATTTCGTGTGTAGTGCGTGTGATGGTTCCCCTGTTGAAGGCCGCATACAATAAAGACAACATTGTCAAACATTGCAAGATTTACGGCTGTATTCTTCGTCAGCCTTTGGATGATACTAAATTGATCAGGGTAGGAAAAATATGCAAATGCTATATATATGCTACTTGTGGGGGGTATATATGTGCATTAATTATATAAGTCGTTTTCACAAACACTTCACACACGATTTTGAAGCTAGAGGGGGCTTGATGGATGGCGGGCGGGGGATAGGCGGGGCTGGGCTGCCCTGGAGACGTCATCCGTCGACAGCTTCAAAATCCAGAATGTGTAAAGTGCTTCTTTACAAAAAATGACATTTGTAGCATAACATCGCATTTTTTGTTACGAGCCCATTGAATTGTTGGAGCTGGTCCTGTCATAGGTGGCACGGTCGTTGGAGCTGGGCCTGTCATCGTAGCTAAGTCTGTCTTCACAATTCTTCAAGACTCACTTCCACATTGTCTGATAGCTCCATGCATTTAATTCTGCAGTGTCAATGAGTCCTGGGCTATACCTGCTTCTGTTGCGTGTGATAAAGTAACTTTACTCACAATTTTGCCACTTTTACCACCTGCTCCAGCTACTAGCGGGCTGTAAGGCGCTGTTCGTCCACACTCTCGTAGTTAATGAGACAGGCGAGTAAGCGAAATATGCGATATTAGAAATATACAGTGCTGTGGTCACGTCGTCCGAAGGATGGCCATGGTGACTAGCCCCAGAACGTAGGCAAAGACCAGCTTCTGGTTGAGCGAGAGGTGCAGCCAAGAGTAGTCCTTGAGGAAGTGGTGCTGCGAGTGTTGCTCTCCCTCAGTGGGTAGGCAGAGCGCCACGATGCACACGACAGCTGCCACGCAGGCCACGCAGTTGGGCTGCTGGCCGCGGTGCGGTCCGAGGGGATGCTGAGGTCGCTCATCTATTGGGTCATCGGCTGCTCGTGGTCTTTCTGCTCCTGGACGTCGGTGAGGAAGTGAATGTGACTGAACGTCCTCGGAAGGATCCGGTTTTCCTGTCGGACAAATACGCCATTTGTTCAGTATAAGAAAAAAACCGTTATTAGTCGTACTTTCCCCCAGCTCCCAACTCAACGTAAAACAAGACTGTTCAATTTAAGGATTAAGGGGCTCGCTCACCTAGGTGAAGAACTGCCAGGATGTCCCTCTTGCCAATATTCTCTTGCGTCTTTTCGTCTAAGAGGAGGATTCTGAATTTGTCAGCGTTCCTGGCTTCTGCGCCGCGCTCCGCGTCGCAACAGTGATGGCGCACCACGATGTCCACGAACTTGCGGCCGAGGATCTTACCACTCGGCTCCACCACGGAGTAGCTGTTGGGATTATTGCACAACACTGGAAAGACGTGAGCGAAACTTAGTGCGTCATGTAGTCAAACTGGGTCTCTCTCTCACCTTTATAACGCACGTCGACGTCGAAGGGGTTGTAGAGCGTGAAGATGCGCTTGTGCGTGGTCCTGTCCTCCACGTAGAAGTCCAACCTCTCCGGGATGACGAAGACTGGTGTGGAGGGGACGGGACCGGACGACCCCGACCCCGACGACATCCTGACTGACGCACAAACAAAGGAGGCCTCTCCTGCACTTCCTTTCCTCTCTCTCTCTCTATCTATCTATCGCTCGCTCGCTGCCCTCCCTGTCGCTCTCACTCTGCCCCACGTAGCTGTCGATCGGATCAGGGCCACGGACGCGAGCGGCGGCGACCTCCCTTGGGCGCCCGCCAGTCACCGTGTGGTCCTTGAAAGAGATTTTTCCCCTAGCTGTGGGCAACTTGAAGCAAAAGCGTCCTGGCATGCAGGCTGCTTGCAGCATGGAGTGTTGCCATCACTCGCTGCCAAGACTCGCCTGGCAGCTCTGACCCAAGTCGCAGACATCCCTGTCCCAGGATCCTGGAGGACGGTAAATTCGCACTAGGCCCCGGTGGCCACAGAGCAAAGAAGGCCCTCTTCGCCTTGCTCGCGCCCATTGGAGCGGGACCGCTCCAGGTGAACGCATCCCTTTCCCGGAAACTCCGGCCCTCTTGTGACCGGGTCAAATATCTTCGGGTATCGTGTCTCTGGTCAGGCTCATTCACAAGTCAACAGTCGGCGACGACAACAGCAGGTTACTTCTCTGCCTTCTCCCCGCTGGCAGCAGCCAAAGTAGGCAGTTCTTTACTTACTTGGCTTCAGCTGTCTCTTCGTTCTTGGTCTTGCCTTCAATTCCGCCTACGCCGCGAGGACCTCCTCGTTCAGTAGGAAGGGCCGCAACTCCTCCACCACCTAGGCCGGGTCTCGTCGGTCGCCATGGAGAGAGCTCGGCCGTCCTTCTTCTGCCATCAGTGCAACCGGACTGTTGACCGGGTCACCGAAGTACGTATGCTCACGTCACACGTCGTCCGGATCAGAAGCTGGACGAAATTCTGTCCTTTTTTCCGCCTAGGAGTTCGCCTGCGGCCGCTGTAACTCCGGGTTTGTCGAAGAAGTATCCGCCTCAGATAGAGAGGTGAGGACTCTCGAACTAAGCGTGATTTTTAGATTTTGTTCCTTGGAAAGAAACCCTGGTGCTGTCCTTAGTCCCTTCAGTCCCCCCATCTCCATTCATCGTCGCTCTTCGAGCACCTCTTCGACGGTGGTTCGCCCTTCGTGGTTCGAGAGTTGCACGTCGGAGGACCTGGTGGAGGTCCTGGCGGCGCACCCGGCGGCCTCAGTGGTGTTCCCAGTGACGGGGCCGCGGCGACAGGGGCGCCGTTCCTTGTGAGCCATCCCGGTCACCACTTCCTTCAGGAAATCATAAACAATATCATGGGACTGCAGCAATTCAACCCCGGGGAGGGGATCCCACCCGGAGTGATGGTAAACAAAACATGTCAGGAGTGCATTGTGTATTAGTGACATAGTTTTTGACTCGGTATGAGCGACGACTAATACTAATGTGTGACAATCGGACTTGATGTAGCTGTACGGCAATCCGGGAGACTACGCCTGGGGTCGGGGCGGCCTCGACGCGATCATCACCAACCTTCTCAACCAGATGGAAGGCGCTGGACCTCCGCCTATGAACCAGGATGCCATCCAAAAGATTCCTGTGGTTAAGATAAACCAGAAGCAAGTCGGTAAGAGAAATTCAGCATGCTCATTTTCCTGGACAGCGCGTTGACTTACTTGTCCAACAAAGATGCGAAGACCCAGTGCGCCGTGTGCTGGGAAGACTACACCCTGGGTGAAAGCGTTCGACAGTTGAACTGTGATCACTGCTATCATGAGGGCTGCATTGTGCCTTGGCTCGAATTGCACGGAACCTGCCCTGTCTGCAGACAGACCCAAGAAGATCCAGAGCAGAAGCAAAGTCAGCAGTCACAAGCACCGCCTTCAGTCTTCAGTTTGTTGGGGTAAGATGTGCACGGAGCAGTTGTCCCTCCGTTTGTCGAATACGTCATTGCATCATCTCACACGTCTCTTCTTTGAGCACTGCCCTTCAAGACTCTGAGGGGCACCATCAGCTTTAGTGAACTAGTTGAAGACATGATTTTACAGTTAGTTGCCTACTTTCAGCATCCCCCCCGGAAGCTCCAGTAGTAGCAGCTCGAGCAACAGTAGTCAACAGAGTGAAGAAACCAGTCAAACGAGCGCCTCCAATCCAGAGACTCAATCGGAAGCAAGTCAGCAAAGGACGTCGGCAAGGCAGGAATTTGAGGACTTTGATTTAGAATAAAAATGAACGGTACATATTAGACAAGGAACTTATGCGGTGGAAATATAAATGCTGTGGAGTCGCCGACCCGATCCGGATTTTTCCAAGCCCGGAGTGACCCGACTTTTTGCAACCCGATTGCATCCTACAATTCCGCCT
>JAAUXU010052669.1_pt1 | contig 24571 bp, 21 predicted proteins | sample 7278151 | NCBI WGS metagenome assembly JAAUXU01 (sample SAMN14350113, study PRJNA611818) | marine sediment metagenome | isolation source: surface marine sediment (1.8m) | place: French Polynesia: Moorea | collected 2018-08 | reverse complement strand
CTAACACATTCTTATTCTCGGTTTCTTTGTACATATATATATACAGTATTCAGCGACGACGGATGAAAAAATACGTACATGTGTACTGCATAGGTGATGCTCAAGCTCAGCATCACCCATTATATGCATAGTCATTCACAGCCTGTCTGCTTTTACATGACTTCACCAGTCAGACGACCTTTTTCCTTTGAGAGAGTGCCTTCTTGATGATTGCCCAGTCGTTCATGATGTCAGTCTCCTCCAACATGTAGACGATGAATGGTCCAGTGACGGTGACCGGCTTCTTGCGTCTGTCTGGATCAAGAGGATCCGCTTTTCTCCGTTTTGCCCGGTTGAACGAGGACTGCTCCCACAATCCACTGCTAAAGTCGACGTTGTGCTTGTCTTCCTCAAGAAGGCGGATTTTCTCCTCCAAGTCTGCCTTCATTGAGTCCCAAAGCAACTCCTTCTCACTCTGTGAAGCATTATAAATTGTTTAAGTCCGTACAAGTTATGCGTCCAGCTCACAACTTCACGTTACTAGTGTGTTAAAGTTGTCTTACCCTGAAGTTTTGCTCCGCAGCGAGCATCTCCGCGTCGTACTTGCACTGTATGTTGGTTAGTCTGTACTCCCTGAGCACGTGACCTACTTCCAGGCGATTCTTCATGTTGACCTGCAGCTCCTCGAGGGGTTGCAGGTACTCGGTGGCCTTGCCGGCCTTGACCTCGGCCAGCTTGGCTTCGATCTGTGTGATTCGTTCTCTATACAGCCTGTGGACAAAGCATCCAGTATTACATGTGGTCATCGTAATGGTGTCTGCCAGGTAACTTACTGTTCACGCAGAATGGAGAATTCCTTGTCCAATTCTATCAACTCCTCCATAAAAAACGTTCTTCGTCGCTCGCATTCTTGCACGTCCAAGTCGGAGGAGTCCTCCTCTTCTTCCTCTTCCTCCTCTTCCTCTATTTCATCAACTTCTTCTTCTTCGCTGGAGTCTTCCTCGGCCTCGGCTTCCTTTGCGTTGCCGCCTAAAGCGTGTCCCCCGGGGTTGCCGGCGCCGGTCCCTTGGCGTCTTCTCTGGCTTCTACCCGTCGTCCGAGGCGGCCTCGCAGTGTTGTTAGTTTCCTCTTCTTCGCTAAGTCCACTCTCCATGTCCTCGTCACTGTCTTGATGTGGCTGGCGCTGGTTCGAGCCGGTGTTGGCGCCGTTTCCATTCCTGGTGGACACGCGAGGGGAGCTGCGGCCGCTCCCCCCGCCGGGCGCCTTGGGATTCATGGCGCCTGGGTCACGAGAACTCGAACCCCTGCCTAGATTCCGCCAGCAACTTCAGCGGGACCGATCACGGCAAACAGTGAACCTGAGTCCTTAAACTGCTGAACTCCTGGCAGCTGCGGCAGCTGAACGTAGCTGACAACAAAAGTGAAGCTTAACGCAGTGATGCCAGCAGACTGCAGTGGGGCACAATAAAAAGGCCGCTTTTGGTGATTTTCTGAGCAACCCAACTGGTCACTACCTGGCCAAGCGTTATTTTGAACTGATCGCGGCCAAAGGCACAGGAAGCGAGGCAGAGCCAAGCCCTAAAACCACTTTGCTCTGGCGAGGCCGCGCCTGTCGTCAGTTATAAAACATAACTGTTATTTTATCAAATAATTTTCAAGACTCCATTCCGTCTTTCGCCATGAGCGCGGAGGAGCTCTTGGCGCTTCGCTTCGAGGAGCCTGACTGGTTCCACTTCTTGGTCAAGATGCACCTGGCGTTCCTCCTTGACTTGAATACTGATGACTGCGATTGCGCCTTCGTCTACGAGGACTGCGCGGCGGCAGCGGCGGCGGCCAATAAGGATCACCAGCAGTCGTTCGCCCGGCGTATTCTCAATACGCCCAAGAAGCTGAGGGCCGTTCCGGGTCAGTCGTCCTCGTCTTCGTCTTCCGGGGTGATGCATGGTGCGGCGCTTACGATGGAGGGTGTGTGCCAGGTCTTCCAACTAGTGGAGTACTTGGGTCGCGAGCGCAACTTGACGACGGAGGGAGTGTTCCGCAAGCACGGCAACCTGCGTAAGCAGACGGCGCTCAAGGAACGGCTTAACCGAGGCGTCCCCATCGACCTGGACGAGGGCGAGTTCTCGGTGCACGAGTGCGCCGCTGTGCTCAAGTCCTTCCTAGCAGAGCTATCGGAGCCCTTGTTGACCGATGCGTGCTATCGCGCCCACTGCCAGGCCGCGCAGCTCGTGAAGGAGGAAGGTGATACCACAGAAAAGGAGAGATCAGAGGCCGAAGCCAAGAGGACGGAGTGTCTGCAGCTCCTCTTTCTGCTGATTCCCGAGCCCAATTACAATCTGCTGAGGGACCTGCTTTTCCTACTCCATCGTGTGGCCCAGCAGGAAAAGCTCAACAAGATGGGTACCGCCAATCTGGGCACCATGTTTGCCCCGCTGATTCTTTGCCCGCGGAAGATTTCTGCCGAGAGCATCCAGACTAACCACCAGATGTTGTCCCGCGCTGTCGCCGCTATGATCGCAGATGCCGAAGTCCTGTTTAAACTGCCGCAGAAATTACGGACCGATCTCGAGATGCACCTAAAGGACCGCGCTAAGCAACCGAAGACACCATCGAGAAAGACTTTACAAGTAGACGCTGATGGTCGAGTTCAGTCTCCTGTGGTGAAAACCATGATCTCTTTTGTGGACCGCGAAAAGACGAACCAGGCGGCAGCAGAGTCGTCGACTGACTCCGAGCTGGCCGCACTCTACGCTCACGTCCAGTCTTGGCCTGAGTCTGAGCGGAAGAGGAAGCTCATCGCTAAGTTAAACGACGCAAACGGCCAGGGCACTCCGCAAGTGACCGGGAGTACCAGGAAAAAGAAACGTGATGGAGGCGGTGGCAGGCTGAGGGGCCTCCTCACCCCCAAAAGAGGCGGAGGAAGCTCAAAGGTGACTGCGGGGACCACTTCTTCCACTTCCACGCAGAAGGATGCGCCCGATCAGGCTAAGATCGGTCGTCGTCACGCCAGCTACAGCCTTCAGCAGCAAGGACACTTTGCGACCCCGTCCCAAGTACTGCACTCATTTCGCCGTCAAAAATCTGAGTCCGCTTCTTCCTCGGACGATCACCAGCAGAAGTCCGAGCCTATCGACCAAAAGCTGCTCTCCCCGCAGTCCTCTCCAGCCATCCTCGTGTCACCTTCCGCCATTGAAGCCATTACCAGCAAAACCGCGACCCTCCAGAAGGAGGAGGATCTGGACGGGAGCTACATTGTCGCTGAAAAATTAAAGGAGACCGAGACCAGTGAGGCCCAGAAGAAGAAAAAGTCTTTGCCACCTCCTCCTGTCCCAGAGAGAATCAGCTCGCTAAACAAGGCTTCCAAGGAGATCTCTCCGATCACGTCTTGTGCGCAAAAGATGCCCAGCGAAATGCAGCAGAGCATGTTTACTCCTCGCAGCAGACGACCTGTGCTAGCGGCATCTTCTCTCGCTCACTTGGCCGCAAAGACGACCAGCAGCAATGGTTTCCTCCCGCCAGAGAGTCCAAGCCTCCCGCCAGAGTACAACGAGGACGAGCCGGACGAGGAGGTGGTGGTGACTAAGAAGGAAGAGGAAGAGGCCACTCAAAAACATTCCGAGACCCCCTCTTCACTTAAAAAGGAATTCAAGGAGTATCTGACGTCGCAGCAAATGGCTTTGGAATCATCGCCTGCATCCTCCTCTGTGCTGGAGGCCTCTGTTACTTCTTCAGTGATCGGCAAAGAAGCAGAAATGCTTCTTTCCGGCGAGATGGCCCTCTCGGAGTCTATGTGCGCTGTGCTTGATGGAAACTTGCCGGACGATGATGAGAAGGAGAGATCGGTCGGAGAAGGACCTGTTGAGGCTGTGGCCACCATCAAAGTTCAGCCCGAAGAGAATTCAGCATCGTGTCCCGTGACTCCCAGCATGCTCGACCCGGTCGACGTGGATAGCGTGTTGGCGCTCAGCGACATTACGGAGGAAGAAGACGACCGGGACAATGACGACGAGGATGATGACAAGGAGAACAGTTCTGTGCTAAGCGCCAGCTACATATCCGCCAAGTCTAACGTCTCCGCTACTTACTCCACGGCCAGCACAACCATCTGCCAAGACATACCCCTCCCTGCCTCCTGCGAAGGCAAGAAGGAGGTTGCCACCTGTGGCATCACTATCTCATATCCCAATGACGGCGGCGGCAACGTGAGTGGCTCCGTGTGCCTGACCTCTGGGGAGAAAAGAAAGCAAGGGAGAAAGAGACGCTCGCTCACAGAGATATCGGATCTCAATCCGGTGACGCAGCAGCGCAGGGGCAGCAAGAACATCTTCTTCGAGACTGATGTATAAAACAAAAGAAGCTAGCTGTCTTCCATGTACATAGATACAAATCAGTGTTCTTCTAAAGTGACTATAATTTTAGAACAGAATGTCTTGGAGTTGCTTATTTTTCACTGTACGTATCCCTTGACAATAAGGTTTGTACTTTCTCTTTCAGGAGGTGCTTCCAGCAATGGAGGTCCCCAGCATGACGTGCGCACTCATCATCGAGAGGCTGACCACTACCTCAAGGGAGTGCTATAAGAGTGCCACGCTGTCCTTGGCGAGAAACGCATTTCGAGAGGTTGTCATAGTGCTGGAAGCAGCAAAGACGCTCCAAAAGAAGTTTGTCGTGAACTACGACGAGCTGGAGATTCATCGCAAGTTTGCGGCAGAGGGCAAAGCCTCGATTACTTCTAAGGCGTTAGGTCTTCGGCTCATGGTGTCCAATGCTCCTCCACACAAACTAGTACAATTTCTGAAGATAATGGCTGCCAAGCTCTCGGGCAACCGCCTCTTGCCCAGGATCAGCGCGAGGAAAAAATTGTTGTCAGACAAGTCTACCAATGTCGTCCAAGAGATCAGTCCTGTCACCCTGAAGGACGTGCAGAATTTGAAGGACGCAGAACAAGGACGCAAAGGACTGCTGAAAATGGACATGTCCTCGCCGGTGAGTTCCGGGAAGGCCAAGAAGAGAACTCGCTTAGAAGAGTCTGTTTCGGCATCTCCCTGCCGCTTCAAGCGTCGCTCGGTTGAGGCATTGACCGTGGAGCAGTCAAGGGTCCTGCAGTCCGTAAAAGAGGGGCTAAATGTATTCTTCACTGGAGGGGCAGGAGTAGGAAAGAGTTTCCTCGTAAAAAAGGTCATCGGGGCGCTACCGCCAGATGGCACCGTCGTCACCGCCAGCACTGGGGTGGCAGCATTCGGCGTAAGTAATGACATTTGAAATGTTCTCAGAAGCTGAACCTTGCAGGGAGCGTGGACACTTCTTCGCAATGTTGCCTCTCTTGCAGATCGGAGGGGTCACGCTGCACTCGTTTGCAGGGGTTGGTTCTGCTACGGTTCCTCTGGAACAACTCGTTGAGTCTGCCAAGCGTCGTCGAGGAATCCAAGATAACTGGCGAAAGTGCCGCAGGCTCATCATCGACGAGATCTCCATGGTGGATGGCGAACTCTTCGGGAAGTTGGAGGCGCTGGCCAGGGCTCTCAGAGATAGCGACAAGCCTTTCGGCGGCATCCAGCTCATCCTTACTGGTGACTTTTGCCAGTTGCCGCCAGTCTCCAGATACGGTAAGAAGGCCACCTTCTGCTTTGAGTCTAAAGCGTGGAGCAAATGCAACCTTGCCAACTTCGAGCTCACCATCGTAAAGCGACAGAGGGACAAAGAATTCATCAGAGTGCTGAACGAGCTTCGCATGGGTCGCTGTTCAGCAGAAAGTGAGCGGCTGCTTCGTGCCTCGGCTACTACCAGGGCAAACACCAGTGGTGTGGCTGCTACTGAGCTGTGCACGCACACGCAGGAGGCGGCGCGGATCAACGCCATGCAACTGGCGTCGCTTCGAGAGAGCCAGAGCGTGACGTTCTCGGCGATCGACAGCGACGAGTCTGCAGCCACAGCGGCGCTCTTGAACTCCCAGACGCCGGTGCAGAAGCGGCTTGAGCTTAAGGTGGGCGCGCAGGTCATGTTGGTGAAAAACCGGAGCGTGACGGGCGGCCTGGTCAACGGCGCCAGAGGACTAGTCGTTGCATTTTCGCCGAAGACATCATTGCCAGTGGTCCGCTTTCTCGGTGGGCGCGAAGAAGAGGTCGGACATGAGAGGTGGGCGGTGCGCTCGTCTGCCACGGGCGTGGCCACGAGGAAGCAGTTACCACTGAGGTTGGCCTGGGCATTCTCCGTTCACAAAAGTCAGGGAATGACACTGGACTACGTGCGCGTCTCGCTCTCCCGCGTGTTCGAGTACGGTCAGGCGTACGTGGCGCTGTCGAGAGCAAAGTCTCTAGAAGGTCTGACTGTGGAGAACTTTGATAGGAAGTGCATTGCCGCTGATCCCAGAGTCATTCAGTTTTATTCAAAGATAGGCATGAAGAGATAGATTGTATTCTTTTATTTAGCTCGTTCCTAGTCGTGCAATAGGGCAGATGTGTGCACGGAGGTGGGTCCAAGTCTCCGTTTTGGGTAGGGGTGTCGATGTAGCAATTACTTTAAAAAAGTATTTTCGAAAAAAGTGTAATCAAATATGCACACACCCAATGCCATTTTTGGCCCAGACACCTCACGGTGACCCAATGCGGCGTGGATGATGACGGCAACTGCGAGTACGCCAGCTTCATATCCAGGAATAAGCACTAAAAATGGTCATACGAGCAGACCACATTTGAAATCCGCGTCCACAAGATTCTATAACCGAAGATTGGACTGCATTGTACTAGACTGGAGGGATGAGAGGAAGACTCTCCATCGGACATTTACAAGACAGCCAACTACGTAGACACGATCGTTTGGCGTACGGAAGACGGCAACTGAACAGACACAATCTTGCAGGTGCATCTGGAACCAGTCAGGTTCTACAGGTACAAGGAGAATGCAGGTCATAAAAAACTACATACTCGGGAACTCAATAGTCCTACTTGACGATGACGCCGGCCTCGAGGGCCAAGGACATGACATCCGCCACACTGGGCTGGTCCTCCGGCACGCGAGAGGAGTCTGCCAGAAATGGTGCTATGCAACCCAAGTCAGGGACATCCTGGTCTGCGTATGCAACGAAACAGACAAAGTTCAGCCCCTACTGTGAAAGGCCGAATACCACGCCAGTTGTTTAGGGTCCGGCGCCAGCGGGGGCCTCCACGCAAGTTGCTTTGCACTGAACTTTTGACTGGATTGAACTGCACAAGTGTTCCACTAATTCCACTAACCAGCTCCCCTAAAACTGAACTGATACACACTTTTACAAAATGCAAAATGGGATCAAAGTTATGTGCTGTCGCGAAGTTGACTACATAAAAGTTTGACTAAATTGGGAACAAATAAGTGGTCCTTGAGCAAAAGTGCACGTCAATTTGGTTTTAGAGGACCTTTTCGTAGAGGGGTCAACTACTTCTGCAACTCAATCTAGTCAAAGTTATGGCTGAAAAAAAGAAGTGTCCGCGTCTCTTACGACTTACAATAAGTTAGGACACTTTGGATTAAAAGTGCAGATATTAGATGGTCCTTAAGAAAAAAATGGTTTTAGTAAAATCTTAATATCTTGGCCAGAGTCCAAAAATCCTGACGAAGAAATATCATCTTCCAAGAAAAGGACCTTTTCGAGTTAGCCCAGTATATACAGTATATGTTCATAGAGAAAGACCGAAGAGCATAACACGCTGAATATCTTTATTGGCATCAAAGTTACAGACGATTTTTTTGCAGACCCACTCGTGCACATGTCTGATCACATACCTGTAGATTGATGTGATGGTGATGACGACATATATTGTATCTAAAGTACTCTAGGCTTGTACCAAAGATATCTTCTGTTATGAAGCATCCCATCAAAGTTCAGTTGCAAAGTTTGCATGTAGGATTGACTCCATCATTTTGTACCAAGTTTAACCCTGTTCTGAACCCCGAGAAGTGCAGTCGGGATAGTTTTATCACGGCAGAGACGAGATTGGATCAAAGCATTTAAAGTCATCCGACGATTCGCTTTTCAATACAAGTCAGGATGAGGTGAGCTAAAACATCATCACTCCGGTCCGCTGGCCTGGGGAGGTTGTGACGACCAGAAGAAGACTGTCCATGATATCATTGAGATGGAAGAAGAAATGTTCTACTTGTTCACATTGTTGTTGTCAATGCAGTCGAACTTGGAGTAAATTTACCTGTTCCACCACGATATTTGATAAAATAATATTTGACATTTCGATAATTCTAGGACTACCAGGAACAAGCAGTAGAACTGTTTGAGGATGTATTTACGGCAACACAGTTAAAAATCACTTGGCATGGATCTAATGTATGTATACAAAGCAGTAGCTTTACAGTAAATTTACTGTTCAACCATGATATTTCGATCATTCCAGGACTACCAGGAACAAGCAGTAGATCTTTTCAAGGGGAAGTCAATTTATTACGTATATGTTTGTGCGCCGTTGTCCACTTCTTTCTGCGGACTGAAGATTCTTGCCGAGTTGATTCTTGGGCAGCAACGACAGCCTGGGGTAGAGAGAGAATAGTTTCACTGAGACTTATCAAGCAACGTTATAAGCAACTTTAAGCAGTAGTGCAGCATGGACAATTTTAATAATCCACCATGGATTACAAGAGTAAATACGGCATGTGAATGCACTCCTGGATAGAAAGGTACGTACTCAGTAAACACGTAGTTGGTAGTGACAACCTAAGTTGATTGTACGTTAAAAATATACGCACTGTACAAACGTACAACATGCAGGATGCAAGTTATTGAGTGCACAGATTTTGAAGAGGACGGAGGACAAGCTACCCATTTATTTGCTACACCTTCAATCCTCGTCCATTTCAGCTTACTATATTGTGCCATTGTTGCATTGGTCTAGCACATCTTTCTGCACATGAAGTGCATTTTTCACTCAACATACCTATGTTGGAGGGGAAAGTGCAACACTTTGATATGTACGTCTTGTACTTCTTTGCACATGCTACAGTTGGCCAGATAAACTTCAGAGTTTATCATGGGGAAATTGTCTATTTTTTCTTTCCAAGTCTAAAATTCTGGGATCTCTGCCAGCTCTGCTAGTCCTGATGGACGACGCCAGAAGCATAAAAATTTAGTTTTACTCCCCTAGAAAAATTTCCTAACCGTGTACTTTCTTAGTAGACTCTAGACCAGGCTCATTTTGCGGACGCCGAATGTTCACTTTATGAATTTGGTATCTCGGCTCCCTAGTGGTGACGAACATGGAGGAGATGGCGACCAAATACACCTTGTACTTGTCGAGCATCACGCTGAAGTTTGACATGTAAGCATTTCACTGACAGGTCTACTTGGAGCCTCAGGCATCCTTTCCGCTGGATGCCTCCGCAGCATTTCTCATTTCTCTGCATTTCTTCGTTCCATCTCCCCAGGGTCTTCTTCCACTCTGCTACTGGCAGTAACTTTCTGCATAATGTCTTCTTTGGCATGGTCACCCTGAGCAATTGCTGTCTTCTGCATCTCACGAGCCTTCCTGTCGTCGTCACGCTCTCTCCTCTCTCGGAGACGAATGACTTTCCGCGACCAATGACTTTCGGCCATCTCGAAGTACGGGATGTAGCGTGTTCAGAGTGCTTTTCCAGCGTGCTCAGAGCTTAAAGCGTGTTTTCTCAGTTGCCACATCGCTTGACTGCGGCGCGATCTCCAGAGGCGCTTCGACAATGAACCGGGCGTATTTGGTTACAGTTTGCGCTGCCTCCTCCAGGTGAGACTCAAGGTGACGGAGGAGCTGCTCAAGCTCTGGAAAGTTCGTTATTGCTCTCTCTCATTGTTGACAGGAAGAAGTTGCTCAATTTTCTCTCCATTGACGAGCGCTGATGCCGTAAGTTGCGCCACTTTCCTCGCTCGAAGCTGACCTGAGCATTGTCGAGATCTCACCAGATCGGACTCGTGTCCGAGGAGTTTCCCAGGGCTCTACTCTTAATACTCTTCCTTAATAAGTTGAATAACTTTTCCCCCCAACTTTCGATCGTTTCTTCCTCCATTTGAGGCTGCTTCCTTATCTGAACTCACCACCGTCCTTTTCCTGGCTGTTCTCGTAAAGATTGACACCAAGTGAGCAACGTCTTCTTCTCGAGTAAGCACAAGCTTGTCTGCTTCTTCTTCTGGCACCCCAGCAGTTGGAGGCATCAGTGAGGTCCTGGCATTGGCAGTTTCTTCTGTGACTGCGCTTGACTTTCCGGCGGATGTGTACAAGAACATCTTCAAACTCTCCTTTCTCTGTCCTTTTGAAGGTGTTGAAAGGAGCTTTCGTAGATGTCGTCAGAGATGCTGCAAGTGACGAGACTACCAAAATGCTCGTCCACCGTGCACTTGGTACAGCGAGGGCATGAGCAGCACGGAGGTTTGAGGAGAGAAGAAGGAAACTTTTGCTGCAGACTTGGTTGTTGTCAGTAATTTCAATTAATTACATTATTAAGCGCGTCCATTGCATTTCAGATGAATTAATCCTGAATGGAGTCATTGGCATGACTCATTACTAATTGGTGTCTGCTCTGGCCGGGTGCTGGGCCTGACATTGCCAGGCCCAACCCTTTAAGTATTTTTATAGTTTTTGTTAAAGAAGAAAATGAAGTTTGGGCCTTTTACTATGTAGTTTGGCTTTCCGATTTGTCATTCAGTTGACGTAGCAAAGTAATTGAAAGTGCAGTAGAGCTTCAGTTTAACACTATTTTGCAGTCCCCAGCAAACGCTTTCTTCAAAATGACGCTTTTTCTACTCAAGAGGAGTAAAAAGTTCTTAAGCAGCAACGTTATCATTGCATCGAGACCTCCTTTAGAAAATTGGAGAAAAAAGTTCGTACTCAGCAAAGTTGTCATAAAACGGAGACTTATTGTTAAATCGAGGCTGTGCTGTAATTGTAATGATTATGTCCTACTTTAAGGTAATGTCTAGTCATTATGACACCCTATGTCTTGGATGAAATGGTAATGCCTGAATATTTCTGACTTCTGCACACGGCAATGGTGATCAATTACGCCTTGAAAGTAATAGGCCCAAGTCTGGGTCTGGATTAGCAACGCTGACTTTGTGCGATGTTCTTTCTTTCGTGCATGCCACTTGATATCCCTCTCTTTACCTTGACGCAGGTCTCGTTCTTGCTCCTGCAGGCATCGCAGATCTCACGTCAACTTGCACGCTTGTCTGCATGGATTGTTCAAGCTGGCCAAGACGTAATTGTAGCTCGAGACCTCCTCGAGGGGTGCTTATGGAGGCTCTCCGGCAACTTCTGCAGCGTCTTGGTTCTCCATGTCTCTCAGCTGAAGGCTTCTGCTCGAGCCTCTGTTCCCTCATCGGCTAGAAGTGCTGTCTCGAGTGCACTGAGACGTCGTCCAAGAGTCCCGGGCTCGGCAGTTGGCGCACCCGTGACGGTCGTCGTTGGTCACGACAACGCAGAGGTAGAAACCTTCGCATCGCCCCATGTACAGTGTTGCTGCAATCTCGTCCGACATCATGCACTGTTTGGCTTTTGTCGGAGCAAAGATAAGCTCAGTGGCACCAGTAGAGGTGGCCATACTGCCAACGCGCCATGACGTCTGGTCTCCCAGCCATCTAACGTTATCATCACTGGTCTAAAATGTCCACAAGTCTAAAATAAGAGAAGTGACACAGTAGCGTCACCTGTACATACGTGTTGTGCAGGTACATGACGCATAGCTACGTGCGCACTAAAGAGGCATTCTGAAGTAGTGACTATGCACTCTAGTGCATTTTAAAGATGGGTCATTGGGAATGTCAATGACCTAAGGTGAGGAAAGCAACCAGTTTTATTGACGAGACTCCACCACACCATCAAGAACTACCCGTCCTGCGTCACTTTGCTGGCGCACTCGAAGCCGACAATGTCGCAGTAACTGACATTTTCGATTCACTTGATCTTACAGATCCTGACCGGGCTAGAGCTTGGCTTGCGCAATCATGATGAGACAAAAATGAGTTGTTGACTCTGACAGCTTCAAAAAACGAAACCATGTGTAGTACTTATGAACTTACCCGTACAATCAGGCTCTGCAGTCCCAGTCGTATCTACTCCTATCCCTTCATTTCAAATTTTCGGAAAGAAGTGAGCCATTGGAGATGCGTGCACATGATTAGCTGATTGAAGTAGGAACATAGATGGATTGGCTGACATGATTTAGTCCGGAGTACTGATCACGGTCATCGTTCTATTTGACGGACCGTTTGGTCTCTCTGCAGCAGGACAAGCATGGTCTCAAACGGCTTTGTCATATTCTGGAGCAAAATCTTTACATTTCAATGCAATACCTGAAGTGTTGCAGTCACAACAGGTGCGATTTTGATCTCACTTTTGATGTGCATTAGCAGACACCAGTAATGATTTCAGTCAAACAGCTTGGAGTATTATCATAATCAGCTGAACAACGAAGCTTTTGTTTCATATGACTGACTTAATTTAAAAAGGAACGGCCAACAGGACGTGTGCTGGTAATTTGTGTACAGTAAGCTTAGTATGCGAGATATGCCTTTCACTCAATCCTTTCTGCGCAAGGCATAAAATATTGAAAAGAATAGCTCAAGAATGTCCTAGTCGAAGTAATCTCCTCCAGCAGCCACCACTCACTAGACCTGATCTCAGGTGCTTGCGAGACTGCAGCACATTGTCCGGCTGGCTCGCAGTGCTTGACACCATTGTCGTCGATTTCGTGGTGCTCAAAGAAGCTGTGCCATAAAGCACTGATTCTGGTACTGCGAGTACTTCCGAGAACCCTTTTCTTTGGCTGCATAAATGCATACCGCAGAACATTGCAACAATTTCAACCACTGTATTTGTGCAGCACTTGTAGTGCTGCAGTATTCTACGATACCTCTTGAAAGTGTATGTAGATTAGCAGCAGAAGGTGGGCAAATCTGGCGGTGTTTTGACTACTTTTTAGCCCGCCTGTGGGTGCATCTGACGTAAACGCGACTTTTGAACATTTCTTTACAGCGCCGTGCAACTTTCGCGACACAGTTTAAAGACCCAGTGAGGCATGTTGAAAGTGTCTCCCCAGGATTTGCCTTCCAAGTGGCACTTGAGCAAAAGGGCTCTCAGTGGCCGTGGAGGACGTCAAGTTGCCAGCAATATTAGGGTTACCCATGCCTCGGCCTGAGTAGCGGCATACTATTTGGCAGCTCGAATGGAAGTTAGCTTGCTCATGTGGCGAATGTCACTTGAATGACTTAACTTTCAGTGAAATTGCTTTCTCTGACCGCGCGTACCGAAAGACACAGACATGAACCTTGCACGTCGAATTGACAAACAAGCTCTGTGGAGAGGTTTAAAACGTACTCAGCATTTATAAATTTTTAAAAACAAATAAAGAGACAGTTCGGACGACTGCACGCACACTACAGAGCTAAGATGGTGCAGACGTGTACATGTTCATGTGCATCACACAAACAATGTGCACTATTGTCTTATAAGAAACATGTATCCTACAACTAGGTACTTACCATGGCGGGGACAACTGACCCTGGATCCTACGACCCCTCCTCGGCGAGGAGACACATGGTGATCCAGGACGTGGTCTTCTCCTTCCTCGTCCCGATCTCCATCTCGTTGGCCCAGGGTCAACCCGTCTTCACCAGTAGTTGTGGTCGCGTCGTCGCCGCCGTATTTGGACGTGAATTTCTCGGCCGCTCCCCTCACGTCGTAGACGCCCGGCTCCGCTCCCACCACTGGGGACCTCCTCGTGGCTTCTTCTTGCACCCTGTCCGCCCTCGGATCTAACAGATACTCCATTCTGTCGTCTGGCCTCTTCCCCACTGCGCGGTTGAAGGAGAAGCGACGAAGAAAATCCTCGGGCAAGAAGAAGTCAGGCTTTGTTCCCTGCAAGCAGATGTGATACTGTGTACGTAAGTACCGTATGTACATAGGAGACTGACGGCAGAACAGAGAAGGGTCTCTCAAAGCACAACTTCTTCCCATCATCAGGACTGACAGGGACGCCCAAAAGTACGTGCACGTTCATGCTCTTGTGATCGCTTCTGAAAAGGGTTTCACCCTCTACCTTGAGTATGCAAACAAGCATGCAAAAAGCATCAACATGATTAGAAGAGAGAGAAAGACCGACAAAAATCGTGTCAGTTGCAAACGAAGCCATTGCCTTTAACATGGGTAAGCTAAACTTGTAAGAAAAACACAGTTAAGTACCTCTTTTGTGTCATGAATGGTTTTGTTTTTGCTGACGACATATGACGACATTTCTGGACAGTTAATAAGCTAGCTCTTGACTTGCTGCTGAGCGAATTGATCTTTATGTGACGTCCCTTAGTTATTAGAACGATTCTTCTCGACACCACGACAAATTTTCACACTAGTCACGACTTTTTGAGTCAACGCCTAGTCCAGACTCACCCCTTTGATCCGGTGCCTCTCGTCAGGGTTGCCATTGGCCGCTGACACTCGATGAGTTTTTCCAGCCAGGATATTGATGACTTGACGTTGACTCCTCGCCCAACCGTCCGAGTGTCCCACTTCCACCTCACAGAACACGGACGTGACCGACATCTCCACAGTGAGCAGAGCCAGCGGCAGCAACATCAGCAGGCAGCGGCGATTCATTGTCTGTCGTCGTCCAAGCAGTCCTCTTCACGCTGTGGTGACTTCCCCGAAAATGCGTCCAGGAGGTGCACAACCCCCCGCCTTTTATACCTCAGCCTCCCTCGTCACCATGGTCTTGTCCATCTGGAACACCACGTCCCCTTTTTTCTCAAATTTCAACGCACACGATCTTAATGACGCAATCTTTCACGAAGCATCAAAGGTGAAAATGCCGCCGCTTTCCCCTCTTTAGTGGCGGCGTCGTTCTTGTTGTTGTTGTTGTTGTTGCATATTCTCTCTCTTCTTTGTGCTGTCTTCGTGCAAGAGTTGCTCTCTTTTCGACGACTCCCTAAGGAGGGCAGCAAAACTTGTATTGTCATTGTCGAGAGGGGAGCTTGTGTTTCATCACTGAGAGGGGAAAGCAAGAGGAGACATCACAGCTGTAATGAAGTGAACGCGGACGGAGACACCATGGGGGTTACCTACAGTAGGATGCCCTTAAGTGGATCACTGGATGTGTGGACCAGATGCTTCAGTGAACCAAAAGAAATAACCGTTTACCACATACAAAGCGACCCATGAGAGAATCGTGCCCGAAACAAAAACCCGGATGAGTGGAGGAAAGTGGCACATTTTTTGTCATTTGTTGCTGTGACAATTCAGCTGTCATGGCCTTCTACAAGACTTTGAAGTGCGTGCTGATGAAACACTGAACCAAAAACCAACTCAACACAAGCATTTTATGAAAGAAGTAAACCTGCATGTGGCCGTAAATAGACTTTTTGACCCTCTATTTTGAAACCTAAGTTTTGCCGAAGTTCCCAGGTCCGACAGTGGTCTGCTTAGATGCATTCTGCTGTACATGAACATCGGGTGAGTAGCTAAACCTGTGGGAATGTTCGTGGTTGGGTCTGGTGGTCACTTGAAACCAGGATGTCAGCAGGTTTAACCAATGTTGGGTTAAGTTAGGTTACGCAGTCTCGCTGAATATTTGCCTCTTGACAGTTAACGGGTTGAATAAGCGCACTGGCTGATTAACCATTCATAAAATTAACTGGTTCAACAAACAGATGTCCTCTCCTACCAAACTGTGCCTTGCTATAACAGTAGTCAAGACGCTACCGCATTTTTGTACAATGACGTGCGCACGATGCATACATGGTCATGTTGGAGCAACTGAAGACAATAGTTTTTGTTCCTCGACGGGACTCTTCTTGTTGCCGTAACAAAAATGAGAGAAAAAGGTGGCAAAGCTGAACCGATGACGAATAAAAGCTACATTATATCGGTAGAAGCCCCCTCCAGAGGGACCAGCAACGAATAGAAGCCCCCAAGCACAGGTACAAGCCCTGGTTGTCCCCGCACGCCCCGCTGAGGAAGACGTTGAGGATGAGGAGGATCCGTTGATGGAGATATGAGTGTTCATGAATGGAGTCATGCAAACGACCTTGTCTCTTTCTTCCTTGCTCCGAAGTAAGTTGTACGTTACGTTTCAAAGACACGACTGAAAAATGGAGCCACTCCTCAGAGGTCATTTGGCCATACCAGGTCCCCCACCTCCACCAGGCATTGATGTTTCCGTCCAAGGGCCGCTATTGGCGAAAACACAGCATCTACACACTGTCCAGTCAACCTTCCATGCAGTGACGGTATTTGGGAGACGTTGACTACCGTGTGTCCCCCAACGAAGTAAGTCCGGATTTGGGCCAGAGTTGGTCAAGCATTTCGCAGCCGCACCTTGTGTCCGCCAAGTTCGTGCACGTGCAGCAACTCATGTGTTCTCATTTGCTTTGCTGCCAGGATCAAAGTCGTCCCTACAGTGAAGGGAGTCGGGTTTGCTTTAGCTAGACAGGCAGACGTCTGTATTTCACACTTCCACCCTTCCCTACTAATCTTTCAAAGGGACGTCGTCATTTTGTCTGGATCAAGCCCGGGACAAAGATGAGACAGACAGCGTGGGGACGGACACGAAGAGTGACGAGAAATAAATCACCTTGTCCGGCTTTTAAGTCGCCGTCGATGAAAGAAGCCCGGACAGATTTTTCGTTAAAGAGAACTTTCGGGAAGTTTTGGCTTCCCCAGCCCCGGTGATGTTAGGTGCATACCTTTGCCGCTACCTCAACCGTGACTAACGTGTAGTTAAGCGGTGTTTATTGGTCAAACACTTGTATTAGTATACATAGTTACAGATGCGTTTGCCTCGATCAATTTACACTGTTGTAAGAACCTTCTTGACTCACACCGAATTCTCGTTGAAAAGATGGGGGAGGAGGGATCCGGGGACAGCACATACATAGTAGGATAGAAGCATAGAACGTACATCGCATTCCTCTTGGAGATGAACACATAGAAGTTTCAACACGCATGGCGACACGACGTGGGACCCGGCCAACTTGCAGGACCCAGCTGTACTGGGAGGACTCACATGTACTTGGACGGGGCATTAACCAACCTATTGAATAATTGCCCCGGGTCCGTCAAACAGAAACAAAGTGACTCCTGATCGTCAGATGTTGCATAAGTTTGGAAATATAGGTCTGGCGGCCAAGCTAATGGAAATATATGAACACGTTGAATTTTTTAGTTGCTACAATCACTACAAAAGCAATTTAATTTTCTTGTGGCATGAACAATATTGGAAGGACACAATCCTCGAAAGATGTCTTACGGAGTCTCACCCCACGTCTTGTTAGAGTTTTAAAACAACTTGACTTAAGTGCCATATAACCACTAATACCTGTAAGCAACACCTCCTTGACATGATTTGGCCCCAGAGTTGGCACGCTTGCGTATTATGGCATCTTTTGCCTACAGTAAAGTCAACCACCTGGCACTCACAGTTGCTTATTCGGCATATTGAAGAGCTGTTGACAAATATAACCAGCTGTTGAATTGGTTGCAAAAATGAATGCAGTACATTAGAGGGTTTCCAAACTTATGCAAGACCCTGTATATGTCCGGTATTTTATTGGGTAACTCCTTCATCGCCCCCTTTCTCCACCAACTCGGTAGGTATGAACATGGTGGTCTGGAGATCACTGCTAATGACGAGATGATGATGAGATAATTAATATTACCCAAACAATGTGTATGAAGAGGAAGACAAAAAGCCAGAAAAGTTGGTTGTGGTACTTGATCGAAACTTGCTCACTCGCCCTGATTTCAGTTAATGCAAGTACCCAGGTGCTGTCAACTTATTCCTGGAAATCTCCTGTACAGCTTGTCCTGCTCAGCACATAACGGAGCCAGCCCAGTCCTGCGCGCACGTTCTTTGTAGTCCATACAGTACAGACGAAGCAGTCATACAAGTGTGAATTTGGGGGCGGGCTGGGGGTGGGGGACACCGGGGGACACCCCAATATTTGCTAGATTGATCAGCAGTTCTTGCCATAGAAACCTTTTGAGCTCAAGCAGACATGATCCGTGACAACCTCATCGATCGTACATTTGCTCGAAAAAAAAAAGAAAAAAGAGTTCGATCATAGAAAGCATGCAAAATCTTCCTGGTTCAAGCCACACTCAAAGATTTTTTTTCTAAATAGGAAGTTGGGGTTGGCGACGACGGCGGAGACGATATCGAATTTAGTATCGAGTAAAAAATTGTCCCCCTAAATTCTGTTCACAGCATCCAGAGAAACTTCGAGCAGCAACCCTCCATTGAAGAGCAGGGTACGAGTAGCTTTCTTTCTTTTTTACAGGAGAAAAGTACTATAATGCATTCATTGATAATTTTCGATTTGCTTCGACTCTTTCACACCTGGAAGCCTCCATTATCGCGTTATAGCGTTGTCAGTAGCCCTAGTTAGTTAGCGTATTTGTAGTCGTTCACTCCACTATATATGATAGAGTAATAAGTACCCCCACTCACACGTGTTGCATGCAAAGCCACTTTGCATCCCAGAAATACGTAGGTGGGCTTGAAAACAATGATAAATTTCTACATAGTTTTTTTCTTAAACTATCACACATTGGCTGCAATGATGTCGTCACTGTCTGTTCTTGTTTGTTTTGCTTTCCTTTGATTTCTTAACAAGTAGTTTCGAATGGTTGCAACATCCCGTCGGTCTCGTTGCACCGGTAAATGCCGTTCTCCTCCTGCGCCAACGCGCACTTCTGACACAGGTTGCGACACTTCTGCGGCGTGGGCGCGGTCACCCCCAGGTGGCCCACGCCCTTCGCGTCGCCGCCGCCGCCCGAGAGCGCGTTCCTGGAACACGACGGGAATCACAAGCGTTAGAACCAGACCGTGTGCGTCATCACACAAAGGGGAGACATTGGCTTGGAGGAGTCCAAAATATGGAGAAAACATCTAGTAGAGAACAAACCGATCCATGCATGGGTATTTGAATTACAGCTAGAGGGCTAAAAAAAGATGGTTTCATTACAAATATAATAAAAATTTAACCCCTTTGGTAGAGAAAGAACTTTTGCTCCTTTCTGGACATGCCCAAATCGTGACTTAGAGCAATTTGTGCACCTTCCAGGCACAGGGGCTTAGACGGTGGCACCGGACATGACGAGGAACAACTACATCAAGATTGTCAAGACCATGGACCAACACGTGGTTCAGGGAAAAGAGGCCAACTGCAATGGGCCCTGCTGATGCGGATGCTCTTCTTAAGTAATGTGCACTATTACTGAAGAAGAGCGCGTTACACACTAATGTGGAAGTTCCGCGCTCACTTTCTCAGTTAAAAAATGTTTCCTCTGAATGAGGGCATAGTTTCGTGGAGGAGAACCTTGCCAAAGTTGTCGTTTAAAACTATTTTTATACGGGCTCGGAGTAAAAGGCACCCTAAACAGCCAAAAGCGACTATTTTTCGAGATCAAAATATTTAAGTCTCCCCCTTTTTTTTGCAAAATATCATTTAAATCTTTGGCTAAGAGTCTCTCAATGTTTTTTCACCCTCCGATCACAGTATTAGAGCACAGTCCCGTTTAAGTGTCAAATGGTGTTGAGGTACGACATACGATACAAATTATCACACGACGCAAGTCAAAGATACCAATTCACAAGTTCACGTGACTTTTCTGCGCAGTCCAGAGCCACTGGGCCGTTTGAATTTGGCGGGAATCTTTGAACGGGAATGAATATTTAAGTGGTGTGAGTATTTACGCTGAACCCTTTGACGCCATTGACACCCACGTTACGCATTACACTTGGGCACGGCTTGAGGTGCTCCAACATCTCTGCGTATGAAATAAGTCTGGCAGACTCAGTGCCAATGACGTGACACGAGCATGGCCTTATGACTCTTGACCGTCTAGAGGTCACACTTCATCAAAAAGGTCACCTCTGTGACTGTGGTGTAGCCTAGATTTCGGTCATGGCAGCAGACATGATCGGCAAGGGGGCAGCTTCGGCAGGGAACAGTTCGATCCGCAGTAGGACAACTTGCACAGGGCCGAACCGGTGGACTACTGGATGGCATCAGGTCGTGCTAGTTGGCATCAAGCCATGCCTTTTGGGCATTTCAGCCGAAAGTAAAGCCAAAGGACCAGACCATCTGATGAGTACAGTCATTTTTTTCGCCCTCAGTTACGAAAGGATTTAAAACAATGCTTTGGTCAAGTTCATTTGCACCGTTCGACTCAATGATCAAGAGAAGCTTTCAGCACATCTGCATGGAGAGAGACGGGACGGCCAAACCCTCCTTGTAGAAATTCGCGGACACTTCTTAAATGTTCATCAAAATGCTCTCAATTCTTTTTGGTTGTTTTCTGCCTTGATAGCATTGCTGCCTTTTTTTGAATACGCAAAGCATGATGTGGCTCATGCGAGCTTATCAAGCATGTACCTTCAAATAGTTATAGAGGCTTATATACACTAACGATTCTGCAACACCCATCTTCTTTTTGGATGAAGTCTTCGCAACTTTGTTGTGTTTATGTTGCTTTAAAAAATCTTTCTAGACGCCATGGAAGACGTTTCACCAAGTACCGTCCAAAAAACAACAATACTTTATGGAATGAGCTGATAGTTGCAAGATTTTCTTTATCTGGAAGGACAACTTTTCTGGATTGTGCATGCTAAAAGGTGGGTGTGAAGGCTTTAATCCGAATTCTGCTTATGCCTCCGTACTTCTGGACATCTCTGTGTAAGACAAGGGAGGCAGCACACATGGCCAAACTTACACTGCGCTGAAGTATCTTTCTCGGTTGACGAAGCTCCTGATGACCGCGAATGAGTATGCGTGCAGCAGGGGCAACAACAGGTGCACGATGATCATGCATGCAGTCAGCACAGGCGTCAGTCGTGGGCCCAACAAGTATTCCGGTATGAAGAAGTACACCACGTGGAACAGAGCGCAGAATGCATCCTAGGTGACACAAGAGGAAAAAGTCAGTTATCCGGCCTTTCCGACAAATACGCGTTGTGGTGCGGCTGTGACCGCTCGCCATATGGCCAAGTTCGACCAAAAGTTCACCAAATTTGACCAGGAAGTCGCCAAATTTGAAGAGAAAGTCGCCGAATTCTACGGGAAGGTCGCCAACTTCTGCTTCTGCATTGCCAACTCTCCACGCACGCATTTGCCATGACCCTCCCAAAGCCCTCCTGCTGCTGCGTGCTTGTCCAAGAGACAAGACAACCAAAAAACTCCTTTCAGTTGACATGCAGTGCAAATATGCGTAGCTTAAATAAACCTGCCCAATGCTATGCTACATGCGAAAGGACCCCTTGGAAAAAGAACTCTGGACCTGCTGCAGTTATACACGTTGATCAAATGAAACAGCCACGTGGCACCTTGGCGGCCTCAATGATGACCAAAGGGGGCTTGGTAGAAAAAAATGACAGTGCAAAAAGACGCGGTGAGGTTCCACCAACAAACTGATGCACCATTGGGGTGCGCATTTGGCGTCATCTTGACCAAGTCATGGGCCCAAACAGCTCCTTGCCTATGTCAAACATAGCACCCCGTACGTACGTGCTACTTCGCACCGATATCATTGACTGTGTCAGAGACGCCGACGTCGGCCAGATCCTTCTGGTCGATACATACGGCATATTTTTCGAGTATTGACAGACGAACACGTGTGTTATTGATGTAGTGGTGCACGCACCTGGAAGAAGTTCTTTCCGGTTTCTGGCCTCGCAGGAATCTCTAGGAGCGAAAGGATGAAGTTTATGGCGACGACGATGCTGAGCACGAAGGCGGCGCCGGTGACCGCGTACCACAGGCCGAGGCGCAGGAACTTGCGCTTGTACGCCTCCAGCAACATAACCGTCTCGATGCCCACACCCAGCATTGAGACCAGCATGATGAGGAACAGGATGTAACCTAAAAAGTAAAAAAAGGAGTGCATCTTTCAAGTAACGCATGCAGAAGAGTCTCAAAGCGATCGGGATATTTTATCCCCCCTCTCAGAAAGTCAGAAAAATTTGAAGAGAACGAGATTTCTGCTAGTCAAGGGTAACTTTCCATCCGAAGTGCAGGAAGGGAAAGCACGTTCTGCTCATCGCTTCAGCTGATTAATCTGGTTAACTACTCTGGCGGTACCTAAACTAGTGAGGCAGTCAGCTGGACCCGAAGGGAGTCAACATTTGTTCTGTTATAAAGTTTTCCGTCAAGTGCGGCGGGTCGGTGAACTGCCAACACGCGTTCGTCCGTTCACAGAGCCTTGGTCGCACTGCACGCACCGCGTAGTGAACCTACAGGGTGGGCGCGAACTCCGACACCCAGGGGGTTGATGATGCAGGCGGAAGAAGGAGTGACGTCATGTTTACAGCGTCAGCGTTGCCACCATGACCAGGAGAGCGTCACGAGAATAGACAGGGACATGATGTTAAGTTTTAGTCATGGCCAGTTCAGGGTTGCCTCCATCAGAATTTCTGAGCTCCACACGTTTTTCTTCTTTCGTGCCCACCCTGTACGCCGAGCCCGACGTGCTCATAGATGAAGGAGCACAACCGGGAGTCTGCAGGCCAGTCGACTGTTGACCGTAGTGCATATTGTGAGAAACGGGCCTAACCTTCACCGCACGGCCTTTAAAGTCTCTTTTCTCTTCGTGTGAGCAAACAGTTGGAGCACAGGGTGGACGTCTACCTCAGGTAGGAGGCAGAGCAGCTGCTTAATGGGATGTGCTTGCGAAACAAACTGAAGGTCGACCGACCTCTTGTACGCACCAAAGTGTGCAAGTGTGTGTCTATTGATATATAGCATCGATATGGAATATCGCGATATCGTACAATAGTACGCACAGTGAAGCTTGCAATGCTGACAGAAGCTGCAAACAATGCTGGTAAAGCCCGCCAGTCCATGGACCGAGGGACACAAACAAATGGAACACCTGAAGTTGTTGAAGGAGCAGTACTTGAATCTTTGCCACCCACAAAATATCAGCAAAAGTGTCATCTAGACAATTCATTGTGCACTTCACGCATCGCGATACTTGGTCGCGATGCTTCGAACATCGCGATATCGATTAATTGCGAATATCGCACAGTCTTGACATATGTATGGACGTGCTCGGGCTGTGCAACAGTCGAAAGTGCAAGAAAAGCCAGAATGAGAAAGCCGAGATAATTGAACGGACCAAAGGTTGAGCAAAGGACGAATTCCCAGACTGATGCTGATGCCTCGAGGAGCGCCGATGAATCAACACTCACGCCCTCACGGGGTGGCGAGAAAGGAATTGAAAAAAAGTTTCTTTTGAGGTATGAGTACAGCACAGAGCGATTGGGGTAATCTTAGTCTGGTTTCTCCTATCTCAGCTCTCGAATGGGAGGTTAGGGACGTCGGAGAGGAGCCTGGCCAGGGCTGCCACGATCCAGGACAGCGGAGCAGGCAAAGAATGGGAACAAAGTCAATGATCTATTTAGTGGCGCGAGGTGCTGTCACCTTCATACTTGTCATTGCTGTCATCAGGTGAACTCGCAAACTCAATCCAGGGTTGCCTGTCTAGAGAGTCGCTGACAGATTTGTGGAAGAATCTGACACATGGAGAGCCCCGCAATCATGCATGAAATCAGTCCGCTTTCATCCCAATCACCCTGTATAGACAGTGGACGGGTGATTGAGTGATTGGCTGAGGGAACTTTTTTTGTTTAGGCTTATCCTGCTTACATAACTCGCCAACTGCGCCAGCCGGAGGAGTGCGAGTGCGTGTGCAAATGGACGAAAGATGCCGAAAGTCTTCCCGGAGAAAGCCTGAAGCATCCACAACATTTGCACGCAGTTCAGCAGCCACTGTCTTTGCATGATTTAGCAAAGAAAAGGCTGCCAAATCCCCCATGTAATCTCCCTCAAATCGGATTATCTGAATTTACAACTTAAAGACTGCAGAAGAAGCCGTAGAAGAGTTATCGGAGAAAGTTGCATGTGTTCTAGTAGCAGCAAACCTCATCCCAAGTGATTGGACGCCTTCTCACTTTCTCTCTGACACACGCAGCTGAGGAGAAATCTCTTATTTCCGACATTAGAAGGAGGGAAAAAGTCCTCCCAGCTGCGTGTGTGAAAACGAAGGAGGGAGTGGGAAAATGGCTCAAGGTCACCAAGACCAAGTGCGAGAGAGAGGAGAAAGTTTAACTGTAGACGGTGGCAAATGCGGCCGAGAACAAGGAGAGACGTCATAAGTAAGGGGGGGGGGAAATATGCGGTCAGGCAAGCCGGACTCGGCCTGGTTCTCCTGACAGGAGGTGTGCACTAGAGCGTCCACTCGGATGACGTTGGTCGAGGGTCAGCTCCAGCTATTTTCTCTGTAATTCGACTGATCTCGAATAACCAGTTCGGTCATTTGGTCTCACCAAGCGAAGCACCAAAAGGGAGTGTAGCAGTCTCTATTGTATTTGACTATGCGCCAAGTGTTTAAAAGGGGCCAGGGTTGCCAGATGGCCGTTTTCGCACTTACATGCAGGCGCTTCTGACCAGTTGAAGAGGGATCTGGTCAAAGTTTTTCCTGGACTGAGCCATTTCCAAAATTCTCTCTGAGTAATTCAGCCATTTCCAAAATTCTCTCTGAGTAATTCAGCCATTTCCAAAATTCTCTCTGAGTAATTCAGCCATTTCCAAAATTCT
>JAAUXU010019385.1_pt1 | contig 24572 bp, 23 predicted proteins | sample 7278151 | NCBI WGS metagenome assembly JAAUXU01 (sample SAMN14350113, study PRJNA611818) | marine sediment metagenome | isolation source: surface marine sediment (1.8m) | place: French Polynesia: Moorea | collected 2018-08 | reverse complement strand
GCTTCAGCGGGGTCCATAGAAAGGGTAGAATGCGGCTTGATGAGAACACCCGCGCCAATGCGAACTGCAACAAGTATGGTTTCGGGTACCAACATTGTGCAATCTGACAACATCCCCGAGAACCAATACCCCGGTTCACCGCAAAGGTGCTGTTTCTCTCTATATATAGGAGCCACGACTGAAGATCACTGGGCAAAAAAATGCTGTTGGCCTCCTCATACGTGACATTTGACATTTCCATAGCAAAAGCTGTCATTTCTCGTCTATCCCAAATTGAACACAGAGGCACTTAGAGTGACGCTAACTCTGATGCACCCTGTAGGATCATAAAGTCCTAGCAGTGCTGCGGCCTGGCCCGGCCTGGCCTTTCCTGACTTGGCCTGACCTGGCCTGGATCGTATCAAGATTTTTCATTTCTGTTCTAGCCTCGAGGTCGGCGAGGATGGGAGTCTCTTGAGTGCCGACGTGTGGTCCGACGAGACCCTCCTCTCGGGCCGAGCCCAATTCCGGCCGGAGGCGTTTCCGGCCCTGTTGAGGCTACAGGAGGTCGGCCTCGGGGACGCGGGAAGCTACCGATGCAGGGTCGATTTCACCGAGGCGCCTACTAGGAACACGCTCATCAATCTTACTGTCATAGGTGAGTTTGGGGAAAGAAGCTGGAAAATTTATTGTATTGTAGTCCCACTCTTTAAAGACCGGACCCACTCGGTCGTGCTAAGTAGAGAGAGGGAAGAAGAAGATTCTAAAAATTCCCCCAGAATTTTTCCTTTGTGACGGTAGGCAGGTAGGTGCGTAGAGGCAGTGGGCCTTGAGCTAGGCCTACTGAAGACTATAAACCCAACAATGATGTCCTCACGCTCTTTGCCAGTTCCCCCTGACTCTGTGGTGATCTTCGATGAGAGCGGCTCCCCGCGCACCACCTTCGTGGGCCCCTACGAGGAGGCCGCCACCATCAACCTCATCTGTGATGCATTCGGAGGTAAGCTCGAAACCCTGCACTCTACAGCATGTACGCAGCGCATGTACTAACGTACGGCGCTGTATGTTCTAACTCACCGCAGCGACTGCTGCATGATGAAGAGTGCACGATATTTATTGATTTTTTATTTGCCATCGGATTATTCGTGCGGCAAAAACGCAGCAGATTAGCCGATATAACTGTCATGCATATTAGGCCCCGGATATTAGGCCTGCTTCTGCCCCAGTACAAATTTGTCTTCAAAAGAAGGACTTGGCTGACACAAATGGGTGCGCGTTCGCAGGAGATCATTATTCTGTGTAGGGGGAAGCCTTGATGTCGACTGAGAGCCAATTACTGTCACTGGATGACCGTCCAGTACATGCACGTATATACATTATGTGTGTCCTTTTGCAACACGTACGCTGTGACAGGTGTCCCATTTCCGCGAGTCACCTGGTCACTTGACGGACGCATGCTCGACGATAGCTGGACCGTCCTCCCCAACGGGACCGTGCGCAACGAGCTAAGTCTGCCCGCAGTAGACCGCTCCTTCCTCCACCGACACCTCACATGCGCAGCCGACAACAATAACGACCCGGAGGGGCTCTTGGCCGCCCGGATGCCTGTGAAAGTCACCGTCTCTGTCGACATGAACTTTCCTCCGGTGGCGGTTAAGATCGAGCTGGAGACCAACGGCCACGACGAAGGCGTCCTCGTGGCAGGCAGACAAACCCGCATCGAATGTCGGTCCGCCGGTTCCCGACCTCCAGCGCACATCACGTGGTTCCTCGACGGCAACAGGATCGAGGGCGGCAGGACTGAAGTGGTGAGAAAAATGCCTTTCATTTTGGGTACAGCAACGCTCGCAACAGTGTTTTAGTCCAGACCCAGTCAAGGTCAGTTGTTGTTAGGTCAGGTCGGACCATCTGCCTGCCTCGACTGCTGGTGGAAGCCTCCCCCCAGTGTGCTAACTAGGGATGCCCCCGAGTCGGCCCGAGCCCGCAATACCCGCATACTCGACGGGGATTTGGTCGGACCGACCCAAGAAATTGGATACTCGAAAATGCTTGAACGGGTTTTTTGACCAGCATGTCGGGTCGGGTCCCGGTGCATAGATGGCTTATGAGTAGAGTCCAGCAAAATAGGTGATTTCATCACTGGCTGGTATGCCACTGTACTGGTTGTACTGAGTACAATCTGCTGACCTGACCTGTGGTGCTGTAAGCAGTCTGCGACAAAGCACATGTGTCCTACATCACTTTTTATTTGGCCTGATAATGCCCACAATTTTGACTGACCCCACCCTAGGTATCTTCCGGTTCGGCCCGACCCGACCCGGGCTCGACTTTTACCCGACCTGACCCATCCCTGGTGCAGACGGGGGTGGAGTTGGAGACAGTTGGAAATGTTGAGAACAGAGTTCACCAGACAACCAAGTTGAAGAAACTCAATGTTTGGCTCTTCTTCACTGCTAAATGAGTGTTTCTGCTCTTTCCACTGTCTCCATAACCTTAATGACGATGAGTGTGACAGTCACTTACTACTTTGGGGGGTTGTCCTCAGCACCTGGTCTCGCTCATATGACCCTGGGCCTTATTTAGGGCACCAACCTACGCAGTTACAGTGAGAGCTTCGTTTGTCCACTCACGTCCTCAGCTGATGAACTGAACCTGCACCTCGGAAGTTGATTGCAGATTGTCCGTGAGAGCTGCACTTACAAGACAATGACAGCAATCCCTTAATGCCTTCGATTGTGAAGGACACAATCAGTGAAATGTAGTAAAATAGAGCCAACACAGTTGTGGCCGTACAAGAGCAGCAGCCTGCAACAGCAGCAACAACAACACTCTGCCTGCAAGAAAATGCCACAACACGACGACTCTGTATAAAGCTTGGTCGAAGACGAGCCAGAAAAATAACTTTTTGGCCACACCTGGGTGTTATTATAGTCAATTCCGTTTGACGTGAGGCCCTCTCAGCCCGTACACATAACAATAACTAGAGTACAAAGGCCAAAAAGCAAGCAAGGGCTAATTTATTGCATTAGGTAGCCGCTCTCTCGACCAGACGCGAGCACAGTGCGAGCAATGGAGGCAGAGTCGGAAAGACAAACTAAACTAAAAGTGTGACGACTTGACTGTCTCTGCTTGATGCATCTGGTAGAGTTGTTTCAAGGCCGAGACTGTGCACTCGAGGTGCGCCGCAATGTTCAATCTCGCCAGTGAGTCTGATGTAGGCAGACCTTTTTTGTCGGCTGGCGAGCAGCAACTTTGGGTGAACGAATAATGTTGGGTTTGGCACGAATTATGGCCGGCAAATACCGATCGCATGACACCATTTTTCTTCTTTTTAGGACCCTTTCGATGGCAACTCCACCCTCAGCACGCTCGCCTTCAGACCCAGGAGGGAGGACATGGATAAGGAGCTCGTCTGCAGGGCCACAAACCCGCTCATCGGGGACGAGAGAGCGACTCTGGAGGACCGCGTCACGCTGAAGATTGACTGTGAGTCCATTGTAGTAGTAGCAATACAAAAAGAAAGGTGAGCCTAACTCAGGGTCACTCCATGGATGAAGGGTTGAGCGCTTCAAAAAAAAGGAACTGTGCATGCCCCAAAAAAGGTTAGGAAAAGCGACGACGGCGAAAATAAATGACCGAGATCAGTAGGATTAATCAAAGCCAGGAAAGAGGACGTTATTAATCATCATAGCACGTAGATCGATTCGCTGAGTGAAAAGTGGCCCTAAAATTGCTTTTGTTATTAGCCTCCGGTCTGGTTGTAGTACTAAACCGGCTGAAAGAGGGGGGAGGAAAAGCAATTAGCAAAATTGACTCCGGCGTAGACTGCGGAATAGCAGAAGTGACGGAGGACGCCGAGGACGCGGACGCGGACGAGGACATAAGGGCGTACACGTGCACGGCGTTGGTGCCCAGGCTGGCGTACCTGACCCAGGCCGCTGCTACAACCTCACGGACTTCGACCGCGCTGAGCGGCGACTACTAACGCCGGCGACGAGAACAACATCGGGCAGACAACTTCGTAAAAAATGCATTAGCGCGCTTCGCCACCATAATGGCCCATATTCATGGACGTAACTAGAAAAAGTCATTATTCTGGGTGAAATGCTTGCGTCTTGTCTGACTCCACTGGGGTTCACTGTACTGGGCTACAATGGCCACGTGACTTGGCTGGATTGTTGACCAGAAGGAGCCAATTGTGGTCCATCCGGAAAGATACTTCATGGACACATTTCCGCTACTGAGCAGGGTGCGTCACAGCTGGCTGGGTCAGTCTTCATAACTTGGAGGTGCCATCATGAGCACAGCTTTCTACTTCGTTCCCTCCATCATGTTCCTTCCCTACTGCACCGTGGAGGGAAATCTGGCCAAGCTCTCTTCTTCCCCCACAAGAAACCCTGTAAAAAGAAGTAAATGCGTTTGCTCCGTGCATTCTGAGTGGTCTCTTCTTCCACAATCATGGTGGAGTGAGAGGGTTAATTGAATAGGAAGAACCTACACACTCACTCACTCCGCGTATCTGGTGGAGAGAATTGCCAAGGTGGACATCCAATCCCCTGATTAAACTCTGTGAGCTCCCCCGAGGCCCACCCGTCTTGGTTTCACCCCTGTCGGCACAATGACTTCTTGTTTGGCCAACTTTTTTTCTCTCTTCTTCTAGACGCTCCGCGCGTGTCCCTCGCCCTGGGCGCGTCCATTTCTCCCGAGGGCATTCACGAGGGCGGCGACGTCTACTTCGACTGCAAGATTGACGCCAGGCCCAAGCCAAACAGGATACAGTGGAACTTCGACGTAAGGAGAACAAACTTTGACCGTTTCACTGGGACAATGCGACGCTTGCCTGTCGCCGACCAAGCGACTCGGCCGAAGAAAAGACCACATCAAAATGTCGACGTCGTCGCTGACATTTTCAGATCAAAGTTATGGCACATTCGTCGTCATAGCCAGTGGAGTCGCCATGCAAATGGCGCATTTTGTGATCGGCAGCAACATTTCTGTTGTAGCCACTATGCGGGGGGATCCAGCATTGCTGTGATCACCGTTGTTACATTGAGATTCGACTGTGACATGACGGACTTTGCAGCTGTCAAGCTTCATGTTGGCAAAGTCCTGATCAGCACTGCAGGCAACGACCAGAGAGATGGTCCCCAGCTTTTCCCCAGTCCAACATGTAGGGGTCCGCCTAAAATGTGGACCCCTGATCTAAAAACATACTTTTAGCTTGTTCATGTCCAACGGAAGCCGTTGTCTGGGCTCTTTTCTTCTCTCTGCACTGCAATCATTTGTAATCATCACATTGATGAATGGACCACAACTGAGACAAAATTGCTACTTGGCCAAGTTTGCGGTTTCTTTTCAGCTTTGTACAACCTGTACGAAGATCCCTTTTTTACGAATGGGGGAAACGACAGTTTTCCAACACCATTTTTCCCCCTCCACCAGGCACTGGAGAGACTTTCTCGGCAGAAAAAGACTGCGAAGAAGACTTCGGGTCTGCTTCTCGCACAAAAAACATTAGTGAAACACTATCTGGCTGGTGATAAGAGGGATCGATCCCGTCATGTAAAGTGGGCCACTTCTACGTATGTAAAGCGCCCAAGTAAAAGTCTGACAGAGTTTTTCTCCTTCTCCTCCTTTCCCCTCTTTTAGAGAGGACGCGGTGTAGCAGAACGAGGAGAAAGCGATTTTTCATGTTGGCATTTTGGCATTTTGGCGGAGATTCCTAGAAAACCTTTATATGATGGAGAGGCCAAGCGAGCAAAGTCATGTTTTCATTTTCCAAAGTGATTTTTTTTACCTCCCCCTTCCCCTCTGCACACGCGTACTGAGACACCGTGAAGACGTCGGTCAGTGAGACTACATAAGCCTTTCTCTCCTGCTTCTTTGTCCAGGGCTCGCCCTTGGCACAGGACAGCCGCGCGGGCATTCTCATTGCCAATCAGAGCCTGGTGCTGCAGACCATCAACCGCTCGCGCTCCGGCGGCTACACCTGCACCGCCACCAACCCGGTGGGCAAGGGCAGCAGCCAGGAAATCATCCTCAACGTCAAATGTGAGTAGGTCTTGAGTGGCGTGCTCAATGAGCCATTAAAAAGTTGGGGAGGGAGCATTAAGATAAACTGTGCCAAAATGACATTGACGAGTGCACCAAGATTCAGATTAAACCATCTTCACTTGGATTCCTCCGCACTCACAGTAGACAGTTGAGTAAAAAAGTTCTTAAGCGGCAAAATTAAGTCGACACTTTACTTTTGCTGTGCTTTCGGAGCAGCCAGTGAATAGGTTTATTTATCTAATATTATGCTAACTGTACTTGAGTATATGTATGCGTCTTAACTTGTGGGCCACTGTTCGGGTTCTCTGAGGGCGTAGGCCGAATATTTCGTGACCACCTCAGCTAAAAGGGCACTATTTTGTGAAGAGAACGGAGAATTTAGTACTGTACGTCCAGTTCTTCCACTACATTTTCTGTTTTTGTTTAAGTGTGGTAGCACTGTAAACTGCACTAAATATTTTCCGCTGAAAAGTTTGTAGCAAATGAAAAGCAGCAACTTTGCGTTAAATGACAAATTGCCTGACTGTCAGAAATGTGCACGGTATTTTCCTCGTTGTGACTGAGGGTTTGCCCTGTCCTCGCCCTCATGTTGTCCTCGGGCCTCCGCCCTCGCTCGGACAATCTGAGGTCCACGGACAGGTCAAACAACCTCAGTCAAACCCCCCAAAATATACCGTTGCAAGGAGGTCAGGCGATATACAGTCAAAAGATGCGTGTGCGTATGACCAAGCAGTGACCGTCTTTCTGTCAATGCGCATGCGCTGGTCAGTAGTGGTATCGCGAGCCGGGCTTGTCACGAGCGGGCTAGGATCAGGCTCAAGAGCTTGGAGGAGGCTCGGGTCATGTGAATTCAGGATTCGGGCTTGATAAATAACTTGTGAACACAGTGACTCTTTTAATAACAGCGCATTGGTGATGCGTGTGAATTAATCTCGCTCTATTGCCTCGTTTTTCAAAGCAATCAAATTCCAACAATCAAAATTTGTTTGACGAAATCTAAGTAAAGTCACTCTCATGAGAGAATCAGGGTTGCATTTTGCGAGTAAGAATAACCGCTTTTTTTTCGTCAAACATACAGTTTCTCCTTCCGAAATCGACTTTTTTTCAGTCCATTTTCAACACACACACACTGATTCCCCCAAGAAATCAGACCCTGACTATTAATTTCCCCATATAAGCATGGCTTCCCCATAGCAAAGATCAGTGAAGAAAGTAGGAAATCAGTGAAGAAAAGACTTTTCTACAGCTCTTTCTGTGAAAAAAGGTCGATCAGTTAAGGAAAGATATTCAAACGCTGATTTTAAAGGCATGGGTGGTATTTGAATACAGTTTGGAAAAGATACTCAAAGTTCTAAAGTAGCTACCTTAAGTAAATAAGTACTCTGCAGAGCTGTGAGGGGGAAGATTCCCGAAGTGCTTCTCCGTCACATAACAGCATTGCCATCCTCAGCACCTGTGGGACGTCTGTCGAACTCTACCTCACTCATCCTAAATTGCAGAGGAAGACAATTAGCAGATGCACGATTTATGCAGCTAATTGTGCTGAAGGCTGTCTCTTGGAATAGAATTACGCAAAGGAGATTCAAAATCATAAGGACACTTTGCCCACAAAGAACATTTGCATTTAGATGCTTGGAAAAGCCTGGTCTGTTTGTTGGTCTGTTGGAGGGGCGAACATCACTTCGATTTAAGCAAGCCGTGTGCTGAGAGTAGCCCTAGTGGGCCTTTTGAAACCCCCACCCCTAGATGGCAAACATGTGAGAACTCAGCCAGTGGCCTAGCATGTCTATTGGTATTGAAATACCTTGTAGGCGGTATTTTTCACGAGACTGCTATTGCTGCCGGGCTGCCAAGCTCGAAAGATCGTGCTTCTTCTCGGGCCAGCGATCAAAGCCCGCGACACCACCATGTCGCAGTGCAACACTAACGTAGTTGCTCACATAGTCTTGATGTAGAACGTACCTACGCATATAAATAGAGAAAGATTGGTCAATACTCGTAACTGACACGTAGAGTGCAAGAAAAAAAACCATGACTTTTGGCCAAATAGTTGGCATAGGCTGATGTTGCGGAGGTCACAGTGGTCGCTGGGGTCACCACAGTCCGCGACGTCCCTGAGGTCGCCGTGGTGGCTAGTACGAAGTCTTCCCGTCAGCACCGGTGTAGGAGAAAACGAAAGGTCAAGGCCCTGCTAGCTTGGGAAGGACAGGGCACATTTTTCACCAAGGTGACCTTGGAGTGATCCACTGATGCTGTGTGTAGGTAGCATAAGTCAGACTTTAAGTCATAAGGGATGGCTTATTGCTCTTCGACCAAGTTTCGCGGGAGGATCGTGATCCAGATGAGTGTCTGATCCACTTGTCATATGATCCACTTACCAGTGTTCCAGTGCATTGAGTGAAATTGTCCAATGCTCAGGGGCTGGAGCTGCTTCAGTTATGCTGAAATGACTCTCTTTACTGCCACACCACCGCTTTTGTTACAGTGAGACATCGACTTTTGGTGTTTTCACGCAAAATATTCTGCGGGGGTCTCCGGGAACCACCATATATTTTGTAAGTTTTATGTGAACGCCCACATATGATGGAACTTTTGACAATAGTATCCCAATTCTGACAGATTTTAGCCATATTCTTGTTAGGCTTTTCTTTGGCGTAAATCTAGAGACTGTCCAAATATATGATTCTGTCTTCTTTACGAATGTACATGCACAATTCATATACGACCCATTGTGCTTTTTTGTTTGGTTCTTTTTGACACAGTGCCAATGTGCCAAACTAGATAGCACTGGAACGGTGCTGCTGTAGTAGAATATGTTGGCGACAGTATGATATAAATCGTATGATATCATCCACATGAAGCATTCATATATATTTGCAAACAAAGCTTAGGTATGTTACATTATGTATGCAATGTGTACGAAAATCCATGGAACGCCGGATATATTGCGAGTGCTAAAGACAAAGGACTCTTTGGCACGCTCCGACTATTCACGACCCTCTGCCTTCACCATATTTTTTGCTTTTAGAGAATTAAGAATTAATTGAACGCGACCTGAGATACCTGGCTTGGCTGGCGCCGTTTATCAATCCCTTTGTGAGGAATCTTTTGGAAATTGGAGAGAGGAAAGTCAGCAGTATTGTGAGAAAGGCAGAAATGGTGGGTGTTGATGGCAATGGAGGAGAATCAATTTTCCGGTTTCGTGAGGTCGCAGCTGCGTGAAATGGAAAAAATGCTTTGCCAGCAGCAACAACTGAGCCTACAAAGATTTTATGGGTTCCAGCATTCGTAAGACTCTAGAAACACAGTGCACGAAACTGTGATCACAGGGAGGGGAGGGGAGATAACGGAGGAAACGCCTACGACCTGGAGGAGAGGGGAGAGTCACGGGGAGCTCTTGTGGTCCACCTGGCGCTCGAGGACCCCGGTCGAGGACTCCTGGTCCAGTTCCAAAACTATGCTCAAGTCCACAAGTTTTAATTGCTCTGTCCAATCTCCAAATGGGGAGAGAGAGAGCACGAACAACTGTAGCATGAACCTCCCGAGCAGAAATGACGTGAGTCACTCAGAAAGTTGCGTTTTCCCACAACTCGGACCTCAGACGCAGTGCATCATCGGTGGTGCAGCCCTTCAGTCCGCTGTACGCGTCGCGTGTGCTGTACAGGGTGTGTCGGAAATTGGTGTCACTCAAAATGCCTCATTTTTTCGTTGGACTGGACAGTTCTTGTGGCAGGAACATCAAAATGTCACGTCTGAGGATGCCAAAACAATTTTTTGCGCATTAATCTGTGGTCAATGTGCTCACATACAGAGAAAGCACCTTGGCTGGAGTTGCCAGACCTGAGAATGTCCTCGATCAGCTCACCAAGACAGTTTTGAATTGGCCAATAAATCTATTGTTGGTGCCGAAAATGCGTCAGTTCATCTCACAAGTGATGTCGCTCGTTCGTGGTCAGTGTTGAAAGAACTTAAGACAGAAGTAACACGATGATGTAGTAAAGTACATGTGCACCAGCGCAGTCAATAATCAATAGCAGCTTTTGGCATATATGTATGGGGAGACACAGGGTGGCCTCCCAAGCAGCTCCCAAGGCTGAGCCTCTCGGTCGAAATTTGATATAACTTCTGAATGTTGAAAAGGCTCTCCCCACACAATTCTTGAATGTTTTTTTTTCACTGCTTATGTAGCACTGCTGCCTGTTTTAAATTGATAAAGTATGACATGCCTTGTGCGAGCTTCTGAAACGAACATTTGCAAATAATTTTAGAAGCTTGTAACTTATTGTTTCAGTTCTGCAACACCCATCGATGGTTTCACAACTTCTCTGTATTTATGTTGCTGAACCTCTTAATGCAATGGGAGTCGTTTCCCAAGTACCTTCCAGAAAAAGCCATCTTATCTAGGAGGTGACCTGATACTTGTCTAAGTACGCATTAGCATGCACATGCGTGTGTGATTAGCATGACTGTGTTCATCATACTGCATTCAATCATTCCTATGGACCCCGCTGAAGCACTGAAGGGACCCCTCTTCAATCACCCAGTGTTTACATGAGTGACTCAAGCACTGACACACCCTGTATAGGACACTTTGCTGCAGACAGAACCCCTCTTCGGTGAAGTTCCTCCTGACATGGTGGATGTATTAGAGGGCAGATTTGTTCTTTACCACTCTTACGAGAGTAAGAGCAACGCGAATTGAAGCACCCTGGACAAGAAAGCTGTAGAAACCTGTACAATTATACTCACTTCATTATCAGGCCAAAGAACAAAGCTACCGGTATCGCCTGACATTTGAAGAGGAATATTGGCCAGTCACACGATCCTCCTCCAGCAAACATACATGCCATAAATATGTACGATTTCCTGCTATTGCACGACGGTACAGAGCACTGGTTATGGGCTCTGCTAGATGAAAGCTGCCATACATTATCCTATAACTGCTTCTCCAGATGCGCCCGTGTGCTCCTTGTCCGAGCCGGTGGTGTACGGCGTAGGCATGGGTGAGATGATGGACATCTTCTGCGACGTTGTGGCCAACCCGTACACGCTCGAATTCGCCTGGTCCTTCAACAACTCGGCCGACTTCCTAGACGTGCCCAAGAGTCGCGTGAAGATCATCAATGGAACCCGATCCAAGTTCACGCACACGCCAACGAACAACAAGGAGTATGGGACGTTCATGTGCACAGCCACGAACGAGGTCGGCAGGCAGCGAGTGCCCTGTGTCTTTCATATCATATTAGCTGGTGAGTTGTACACATACAAACGCGCACTCACGGATGGCAAAGGGGAACTACGTGTTCCACATGTCCCTATTAGATCAAGTGTTTGTGAGCAGAGTATCCTACTGGGTCTTGGCGTGACTTCACTGGATTTTACGTGTTTTTACTTTGATCGTACTTGACAGGCTTTGTTTTGACTCGATCCCACTGTACTTGAATAGAAGAAAATTTGATCGAGGTAGCTGAGCCTCAGAGGGACCCCGGCCAGATTTAGGTTCTGATTTTGACTGAATAGGACCGACTGAAGTTCTGTTAGGACTCACTCAATGACCTGAGACCAACACAGAGGTTTTAGTGAAAGGTAATACTTTATTGCTCCACTAGAGGGGACATATACAAGTTATCCTACAATAGGTAGCACAATTAGACCGACAACTTGTACTTAACCAATCTGCTTCTGAAAGGGAGGGGGATAACGCAACTGTAACAGAGCAGGGAGAAAGAGTGTTGGGATAGGAAAGTTTTGCCAGAAGACAGTCTGGCCAGCTTACACCATGGTGAGGGCAGGAAGCTGCTGCACTGGAGTCCTGGCTTGGACCCAGTAGTGTAGGAGACCTCGACCAGGAGATTTCCTCCGGCTGACTGTCTCAAAAATTGCCTCCCTGTATATCCCTTTTTCATTACATAGGGACCAGAAAGTTCTAGCACTTTCAGTACTCTGCATCCTTCCCTCCTGCTCATTCCCTCCCCCAATACAACTCTTTGTTCCCCTGCCTCTCCTCCCACAATGCACAACACGCAACAAAAAGGCAGAAAGATGCGCGGAAACGCTCGACAGCGATAAATGCTTAACTACAATACTTGTCTTGACTTTGACTTTCCTCGACACGACTGGGTTTGACTTGATTCGACTTCACAGGACCGGACCTTGCGTGACTTTACCTGACCCAGCTTCTTGTAGCTTTGCACCGTCCTGGACTGGGCAGGCCCGATTGACTTCACTTGTCTTCATCTGACTTGACATGACTTGACTATTGGCAAGTTACTCCTAGTCAAGCAAGTACACAAACATTTCAGCTATTATTCTGATGAAACACCTTCACAGAGACATCAGCAGCTCCTTGGAAAAGCAGCAACTTCTCCATCGCAAATTCCAACCTGCACCTTGGGGTGATTAATGAATCTGTGGTCTGATCTAGTGAAAACTTTTGAAACTGCTCTTTCGTTAGAGGCAGCAGCCCAATCGACCTCGCTGGAAGGCCTCAGATGGCCTCTGAGTCAGCAGACTGACTCGAAGCACAGAGCTAACGCACTAGTCCTGCCACGTGTACGGAAGCTGGACGACGTTTGAGTGCAACCACACCTTCCTCACCCTGGCTCTCTGAGATGAGAGATGCTTCTTCATCTGGCGCTGCTTTTTTTATTTCTTCTTTTTCCTCCCCTGGGTGTCTCGTGGGAGCAGCGCAGCATATCGAAAATCGATTTTCCGGTTCATTTCCTCTTGTTGCCTCCTCCTTCCTTCCGTCTTTCTCTCTTTTGTCCGCTACCGCGAGCGAGGAGAACAAGCAGGGCGAGGACGAGCACGAGCACGAGCTGGGGCTCGAGCTGGCGCTCGAGTACAAGGAGGAGAAGCACAAGTACGTACATGCGTACGCTCATGTGTGCAATGCCCACTTGGGTTGTAGCACTCAGGGGATTCGATCAAAAGACAGAGCCTGCCTCGTCCTCGCCCATCCTACTTGGCGAAAAGAAAAGAAAATATATGAAAAGAAAAAAATCTCCATCATGCAAGGCTTCTTCCAGGACCGTCCTGGTCCATACCTCTTCGCACAGGGTGTCCCACATAAATCTGGACCCAGTGGGGCGTGTCATGAATGTCAACTAGAGCTGTGGAAAAAAAGCTGCACTTTTATTGCAGTTATCGTAATGCGCAGATATCTTATACGTGCATGCACGTACTAGTTATAAACGTGCGCCCGCGAGCACAAGTCTGTAAGCCACCAATACTCACATTTCACCCAGTTTCGCTACTGAATGTGTTCAAAGTTGCCCGGAATTTTGACGCCTGCTGCACTTCGTCTTGATTGATTGACTGCCAAATTTTGGGCCCCAAAAGTCACACCTTATGAGGTTTCACCTCAAGCTCCAGTTACAACTAACTCCGAGGAGCACTGACACTGCCGACATTTCCTTTAGTCACTGCCAAGTGAATCTCATGGAGGATTTTGCCTGGTCCGGATTCACCAGGGACGCCCTGTAGTAACCCCAGCTTCTGCTCTTTTTTTAACGTGAAAACGTGACAAGCCTTTCAGAGTGGTCGAGGAAACCCTTTGGCTTCCTTTGAGGAATGACTGGGTTTTTCTTCTTTTCCTCAAGGTGTCGACAATTTACATATGATGCTTCTAGCGAGGGTGTGATCGACCTCTCATGCTGACACACATTGTTCCTCATGATGGAGGGAGGACGAGCTAATGCGGAGATCGCTGATGTGCCTACTTTCTTACAAACATCACTCTTCTCTCTTTTGCTCGCTCTCCGTCGTGAAAAGTGCACGCTGGTGATGCATCGAGCCTATTTCTCTATTTCCTCCAGCTTTGCTACAGCGGACTCGAAGTTGACTCGAGCCCGACTCATCACTCGTCTGGGTCGAACGGGCGGATAAAGCTTGTCATGCCATGGACGAGGCTGTGACTAAGCAGCCGAGTCACCAAAACTTGGCGTGACAAATCAAGTATCACGATGAACTAACCAAATTGGGCAGAAAATCACTGAACATGCCAAGCAAAATCACTGGAAATGACAAGAAAATCACCAAAAACTGTGCTACTCTCTTGCCAACTCGGTTCTTTGCACGCTTGTTATGGCACGCACGCACGCCCTCCCCCTCCTTGTTGCTCCACATGGGCACGTTCCAGTACAAGGAGAGGTAGCCCAAATGAAAACCCTGACTAAAACTCGTCTGTAGCACAGAGAGAGGAGCTTCTGCAAAAGTGAGTGGTTGGGGTAGGCTTGAGTGACAAGAAAGAAAAAAGACTCGAGTTGTCTTTGCACACACCCCACTCGACCCGAGTCGAGCCTCGCTCGTCGGGCTCGACACACCCCGAGTATACGCATAAGCATTGAATGTCCTATCGGTGTGGTACTTGAAGCACGTAGCGAAGAAGAAGTAGGAGAAAACATTTGTTTCTTTCAGCGAGAAAATAGTACCGCAGTCAGGTTGGCGTTTGTGACATATCCATCATCCAAGTAGCTTGTGAAAGGAGAGCAGGCATGTGCTGTGAGCAAAAAAAAAAGAGAAACCTCAATTTAGGATTGTCGACGAATCACACACGAGACCGAGGTCAGACTGCATAAAATGTTGAAATTTTTTGCTTTCATTCCATGATGTTTCCGCTTGATAATTTCAGCTGCTCCTGACCCCGTGTCTAACTGCACCGTGATCAACAAGTCCTCTGAGACGTTCCACTTAGCGTGCACGCCAGGATTCGACGGAGGAATGGAGCAGGTATGTTATCAGTGCCCAACTTCGCACAGTTAGGTTTAAACTTCTGGGTATTTTTATAAAAGTGAAATAATTTGCAACGCATTTGGAGCTTTCGTGACTGCTGTGACTGCTATTAGGGTAGCCCCTTAATGCCAGTTCTACTTGCACCAGGTCTTCTTGGTCGTGGTCACCGACCGCGCCACCGGGCGGGTGCTGCACAACGAAACCACGAGAAAGTTAGACTTCTTCGTGCAGAATCTTGACGGCGGATCCTCCTACATGACCACTGTCACGCCCATAAACAAGAAAGGGGTTGGAGAGAGCACTCACGTCATCGTCGACACGCTGCGACACCCGGCCGTCGAGCTCACACAGGCCGAGGGGGCCAATAGCGGCGACGGCAGCGACACGGTCACGGCCGGCAAAGTCGAGGGAGAAGAGAACTGGGACATCCTGACGGGAACCCTAGTGGGCACGCTCGGCTGCCTCACCATCTTGCTCGTCGCCAGCCTCGTTATGAGGTTCTGCGTGTGTCCTGCCAATCGGGCGGCGGGCGCCGCGGCGGCGGCGGCCGCCGCAGCCGCCGCATACGGGGCAAAGGGCACCGGTCCGCCTGGGACGCCGTCGCAGCACTTCGACGACGACCGGAGCAGCAACAGCGTTCCGCTTGGCGCGGACATGTTCGGCGACCCCTCCATGGCACCATTGGCTCCGAATTGTGGCGCCGGCAGCGGGATCATCGTTGGCGGCCGGGGTCCGGTGGTGAGGAAGGGCATCCTGAAGAACACAGGGGGCTCCATCGACTCGATAGACTCCGGACTGATGGATGGCCTGGAATTTATCCCGCCGCCCCCAATGCCAGGTAGACACCGACATGGAGGTGGACGTGATGTGTGAGTGGTGGTTGGACGAAAAGTTTTTGCTCTTTTTCCTTCCAGATGATTTGTTTCCCACTGGCGACAACGCGCGACCTCCTCGAGACTCTGATCCCGACCTCGCTGCCTCTCTGGTTGGCGGCCTCCGGCCTCCCGAACCTTCTTCTTCTTCTTGTTCATCTTCTTCATCTTCCCGACAGCAGTGCCCCCGAGTGGGATCAAGTACCTTGCCGGTATCACGAGTTGCCATGTCGTACACTACGTAATTGTCATTGTGGTAGCCAGTGTCGCACACGAGGCAGTTGACTCAACTTTTTTAATTTGACAAAAATTCCTTCCATTCCACCACTTGGCGCATTGACGTGCTGTACCCTCGACAGAAAGTTGGTGAAATTCAATAGCTTTCCTGCAGTGGCTCCGACCCTGAAAGTATCCACTCCCTCGAAGTGTGCTATGCTGTGTATAGACGTGCGCCCAATAGGCCAACTATTGCTGCTCCTCTGGCGAGTGGAAAGACAGAATAGACTTTCGTCACCACTGCCAGTCAGATGCGTTATGTATTTGCCACAGTTCAAGAGAGACAAATGGCGGAAACACTTTAAAAATTTGTCCCCAGGTGTGACGCAAACTTCAGCGGAAGGGGATGGGAGATGGGGATGAAAAAGTACTGCGTGCTTTTTTGTCGGAAAAAAAGCGTCGGCGAAAGTCAGGAAAGAAGCAAGGCCGCATTAAGGACTAAGCATGGCTGTCTTTGTGTATAATGTTAGGGGATTTGTAGCTTTTTGTGACACATTCATGACTGGAGTGCAGATTTTAAAGAGATTTCTTTTCTTCCACATGCAGCGTCGCATTTCTCGCGACGGCCTCCTCGCCAGCAGCCACCGGTCGGTGGTGCCGAAGCCGGCGGTCGGCGCCATGGGGCATCTGCCCGAGGAGCTCTCGGCCGTGCTGACCCTGAAGCGGGGCGTGCATCTTCAGGCGGCTCTGAGCAGAAGCGGCAGGAGCCACAATAGCAACACGACCAATACGACGATGGCGGCGACGACGACGACGACGACGACGCAGCATCACCCAGAGCAGCAGAGGACGCCCCTGCTCAAGAGGAAGAGGGAGAGCATAGTTTAGGCAGACACAGAGACTTTGACGCGCTCGCGCGTCCTCCCCGTCATGCATTGCGTTTCCTTTAGTGCTTGCTCAAATACATAACTACGTATATTAAACATGTCGCGGAGTAGCTGGGACCGAGTGGAAAGAACAACTTTAATATATAACGAAACGTCTTCCACAAAGTTCTCCCGGAAGCAGACAGATGGAACTTTGGCAGAAACGTCGATTTCCACTTTGGCCCCTCGAGGCCGCATGCATTTAAAAGAGCAAGAAGAGGTCAGCCAGCAGTGATTGGATGAGGAGGAAAGCCAAAAGAGAGAAAATGTCGTTTCCTTTCACGATATTGAATAGCCAATCACGCTCGATGGCGAGATTTGCCCGGCTGACAACGTCCTCAGAGCCAAGAAGGTCTGATCAGGAGGTCTCTTGGCAGTGGCATGAGCGCGCACACTCATGCACGGACGTGTGTCGCATCTGTGGGTTCTCGGTGGGTGTCAACGAGTGTCAGGGAAGCATGCCAGGCCAAGCTCACCATGCCGGGGCGGCACAGGGCGGCCCAGTTGTACTGACCATGGCGAAACAGTACACGACGCAGAAGTGTTGACCCTGGGGGAGGGGAAGTTCCTCCAGGGGAGCAACGATTGCTCAAAAAGATTAGAGTGTCAGTGGGACTTGGACCAATACTCCAGCGAAGCTAGTAAATTTTCTCCCTCTGTTCTGAAATACGTGTCCGATACGTTCCTTTTTCTGCGTTCCAAAGAAAGTGTCTGATATGTTAACTGCATAAAAAATCACAAGAAATGATGTTTTATCAGTGTTTCAATCACTTTTTCAGTCTCTTTCTTGCAATTTGCCACTACTTCTTCACTGCAATGTTTGGGTAGGTGTCCTGGATTGCTGGACTTGTCAATCATGAGCATCATCAGTGAGATTTGGCTTCATTCTGTTAGATGGACATCTGTGTAAATTTTCAGAATTGACAAGTCAGTATTCTGATCACAGTGGGTGATTCCTTCCGGCAGTCAGAAATGAGGAATTTAATTTGTGTCTATTTCCATATTAGAATTGACATGAGTTCCCCCAAAAAACAGAGAAAGAGGTCAACCACTAGATTACTTTCAGCCATGCAGATTTTAATTATCTAAGTCTAGCTCAATCATCCAACTAAAAATATCAAATTGGACACTTATTTCAGACTGGAGGGAGTATTTACTACTTTATAAATTTACTTTACGTGGTGGCTCCTCACAAGGCCTATTAAACCTGCTGCAAAGACTACGGCATAGATCTCCAGCAACTGGTTGTTAAGCTCTGCAACTCTGGGATGTCACTTGAGGCTTCGCTTCGCATGTTCACATGCTTGGCAATAGCCAAGCATGTGAACATGCGAAGGTCCTCAGTACAGAGGGTAGTGCAGGGCTACAGAGACAGGGGCACAGTGAGAAATGTGCCCCTGTAAAATAACAAAAAGAGAACAATATCCTTAAAAAAAACAAAAGAAGCACAAAAATATTTAAAAAATGCCAAAGAAAGAAGATAGTTTGCATGGTGTATGCAAACGTTTGACGCCCTCATTTTTGTACCCTTTCATGAAAAGATGTCACAACTCTTGTTAGGTAAAACATATGACAACACTTTCAATGCCAGCAGAGAGGCAGGACGTGGGACCTCAATCCCACCATTTAATATCTGAGTTTTACTAGTACTTAAGAGGAGTAATCATAAGATTTCATTTTTCCTTTTAGGTGTACGCAAACTTTCCGAACTCCTTCAGTATTTCCTTTTTTAAGGCGTAAGTTAAAAAATTACCTTTTCAAAATTGTTGACACCGCTTTGGCAAAGATGGCAAATGATACGCCAATGTTAGGCACTCAGTACTGTTCCTGCAATTTCCTTAATAGCTTATGGGCAACTCAACAGTAGAGAAACATTCAATGGCGATTTCTCTGACCCATACACTGACAAACGAGCAGAAAAATATTCATCACCCCCACAGGCACCATGGTGATGACCAAAGAGCTGACCATGAACATGAGAGAGTGCCATGTCATTCAGACGAAACCTGAGGACTCCAGGAAAGAGTGCAAGACCATCTCCAGACTCTGGAGGTTCCCATATCAACAGTCAGGAACATCCTGAAAAAATCGAGGAGCATCACACTGCGGCTGGTCTTGAGGACAGGGACAGGGCGCCTCCCTGCAGTTTCAGCGCGAGCTCATGCAGCTTGAGGGCTGTCATAAAAATAGGCTCATGCCTCAAGGTCACATGAATTTTCGTGTTTATGTGCAAAAATTCAGAATTTTTAGGTTTTGCCGCTAATTTTGGGACTGAGCTGTTTATTTTTATGCTGCTAATTTCTTCTTCTGTCACACAACGTATGAAAGGCCCTGAAGAGGGAGGTGACATTGAGCGCATGATCCAAAAGTCAGAGCAAAAATACCTGATTCCTGTCAAGAGTCTCTCCACTCTTGTCACATCTTGTTCAAGCTGACGGACAACATTTCTGGGCAGGGTCAAGGCGTTGTTGCAACTGCAGGACTCAAACAATTAGATAAGAGATGAGAACAGGGTGTTACATAATAGGGTTCTACTGTAGGTGGAGTATGTAAAAAGCCTCTCAAAATGCTCTTAGCTTCATTCATTCCCCCGTCCCCCATGAATATGTTATACTGGACAGATGAGAGGCATTTGTAAACGTAGACGAGGGTTCCAATGGCCTCCACGGTCCAGTGTGCACTTCCACCGGTCCGTCCGCAGTTCGTCCATCCACTTCTTGTGCACTTGGACGCTTGTAACAATGCATAAAGAGGAGGCTGAGGCCGAGGCTGAGGCTGCGGGGATGAATCAGCCTCATCTTCCTATTTTTGGCTCCATCCGGCTTCTCCAGCACTTCTTCTTTTCCTTCTGATTGCGTCTCCCTCCTGAATTGGCTTAAGAGAACTTTCGTGCTTGTTCTAGGACGTGAGGGAGACGCTAAACGATGGCGCAGCCCAAGGAGAAGTCGAGCAGGTGAGATAGCTTCACGTGATGTCACGACCATGCAATCAATTCCACCGTTTGTGCCTGTGATTCCGCTGCCAACGGGACAGCAGGCGAAACCATAGTGAAGAGGGTCCTGAGCAAGTTAGCGCTCCAGTCGTGGTCCACGAAGGAACAGTTGAGTCAGCTCCGCCTCACCTTCTACGACAAGTGCAAGGTGATCGTCGTTGCATCGCATTTCAGCCTCGGGCACAAGAAAAAAATGGGTGCAAGTAGGGATTCGCTTTAGATGCGACACTTCGCAAAATGTCAATGTTGTGAAAAGTTGAGTGGTCCTCCAGCAAAAGTGCACATGAGCTTGGATTCAGAGAGTCTCATCTGTCCAAAGAGGGGTAAATCGCTTCTCCAGCTCGATACAGCCAAAGGTTATGGCCTGACAATTTGGCCACATTGCAAGGAAAAATGGCGTGGTTGCTGTAAGAACAGTTGCACAAAACATATGGGTCCAATATCCTTTACAGAAGAGCTTGGTGTAGAAATCAGGGTAGTCAGATCATAGTGAAACCTCAATAAGATTTATGAGCAGTAAGTTTAAGTAAAATGAGATGAGTGGATTTTCTGCCGAAAAAATAGTTACCATTGTTTTACCTTTGTCTTTTTGACTTAGGGTGAGAAAATGGGTGATCCTGTAGCAAAAGTGCAGAAAATTTTAGTTGTAGGGAAGACTCTGAGTTTTTCATAGAGGGGCGAATCACTTCTGTTGGTCAGCCCCATCAAAAGTTATGAGTGATAATCGTTGCGCACCTGATTTCATCCTGCAGATTTAGTACTACCGTTCGTTGCGTCGCTTAATGCGTCATTATCGTTTAAAAGGCCAAAATATTAAAGCTGTAAGTTGCCTTAACTACAAATTCTGCAAGACTCAAAATGCATGAAACATGTCCAACAAGTAAAAAGCATTTATGTGATAGTAATTATATTTCGCATGCGCGTAGGTGGACCCTAATTTAGTTCATAAGACTTATTTCCATGTTCAGAAAATCTTCTGAATTTGTGCGTCCTCGAACTATTATGGACCTCGGGCTGTTCCTTCGGGCAGTAAAATTCCTCCGCCAGGTCAAATTCCTCAGATTTTGAACATATCAAAATGAGGAAAATTAAGTGCCACTGATGCAAAATATATTTCATAAGTTTTGCAGCACTGCAAGAAATATTTATTGAGCAGGCTGAGCTAGGCTGGCTGGGCTCACCTGGGCTGCTGCTCTTGCTACATATACTATAAAGCTTTGTAGTCCGCAGAATCAGACTATAAAGCTTTATAGTCCGCCTTTCTGGAATATAAAGTGTGTGAGAGCATAAATAGGTTTCAAATTTTCTAGTCCCAGTAAATGAGACAGCACAGTAAAGGAGAAATTTTGTGTCAAGTACTTTTCTGTAATGCTCACGTCTCTGCAGCCCTCATTGCTGCCGACGTGCCTCGGGCAGCAACACTTTCGGGCTACTAAAATGCTACTTTGCCAAATGCACGTAAAGTTCTATTACTCTTCAACAAGCGTTACGAGTTCAGAGCTGCGGCTGTGCCACAAAAGGGCCTTCAAGTTTGTGATTTTGATTTTTTTTCTTTGTTCAGAAAGTTTGAGCAAAAAGCGAATGGCGTTTATGATGGTCTTAAACAGAGTTCTAAACAGAATAGAGAATTTCTTTTCTCTAAAATAATGATTCAACATAGTGTAGGAAACTTTATTTCACAATGATGTGTGTAAAGCCTCAAAAAAAATTCAGTGCTTAGGATGTACATTCGACCTACATGTAAAGTGTTCAGTCGGTATGGTGGCCAAATCAATCAATCTGCGAATCTTTTCTGGGACCATGAGTGACGCATTATCAGGCTTTCACTAAATAATTAGTTTTTTAGGTTTTGAATTAACTTACTTATGAGTTTAATGTGATCAATAGTTAAGAAACTATAGAAGTTTTAAAGAGACTAGAAGTGGATCGAGCTGCTGAAAGGTCACGACCGTTGGACTCTGACCGTTCGAGCCTTGAGCTGGGTCAAACATTTAGCACGCTGTATTAGCGAACTGAGCAAAACTTTGAACGATACCTGAGCTCCCTAAGTACGCTCAAAACTAATGAAATTTTGAGTACCTTCAATATCAATAGAAAGTTTCTGGCATCGATGTAATGACAAATTTCGAAATGTTCTTATGGAGAAAAGGTATTTCCGTGCTATCATTTTCTCCATCTGCTTAAGACTTCTCTGGCAATACTGACTTTTTGTCTGTGGAATTACAAGCATTTCAGCCTCAATAGAAATAAGTTGGGAAACTTGTGCAGTCTGCTTTCAGTCTGCTTTCACCTTCGAGCAGCAAAAATAGAGGAATCCGACCTGACTGAGCCCAGCTGAGCGACCTTTTCGAGCTTTTTGCCTTTTCTCCATCTTCGAGCTACGAGGATGCTGAGGAGAAAGTTGCAACTGTCACCGTTGAGAAATTCCAGACTCTAAACCATTCCAGGCTGTTGCTGCCAATCACACAAGGCCTTGAGAGGTAGATTTGCCAGAAGGAATGAACCCGAGTGTGGAGGCAGCCTCAAGTGCAGTCCCGTTGTTGCAGCTGACGTGGAGCATAACAACACCGACCTTCTTGAAAACCGCTGCCTCAACCTCATTGAGGTCAACCTCTTGCGGCATCGTTGTTGCCAACAGCTACCTGAACAGCTCCTGTGATGAGAACAACAAGCAAATGGCTGGGGGGATCTCGATGAAGAAAATGAGCCTGGAATGGGTGAACAAGATTAAGGGCTTGAAACCTTTTCGTAAAATCCTTGCTCGTAAAAGAAAATCAAAAAATACTCCGCCTATTTTTGTCAGCCTTTTGCTGAAGAAACAAATAACAGGAGAATTATGTGGTCAAACAATTCACCTAAAATGTAGTTGTCTGGTATCTGTCCCAGGGTATACCTACACATAGTGCGTCCGTGCGTGAAGTCAGCTCACATGGTCGAGGTCCGCTGATATATAAAAACTTGATGGGAGAAAGAGCGCTGGACATGACAGCCATAGCGGTTATCAACGTGATGCGCGATGAATGCGTTGTCACTGAGGTTGAGTTCCGTCCCGTAGTGCGAATATAGAAAGAATGAGTCGCTTGCGAAGCAAGAGGACATCCCCATTGAAGCACTTCCAGTGAAGAAACCCAGGAGGACTGAGAAGGACCAGGTCGACCTAACTTTGGAGGCCCCCAAGGGAACTCTCGACTGTAAGTTCAACTAACCCAAGTGCCAATGTCTCAGCTATGCCAACACCAGTGGGAGGCAGATTCTCAAAATCCCAGATCCAGCCAGATCAAAGCGGACGAAGAGAGCAAAGCTGTGTGTAAGTATTAAAAGCCGCAGGGGCCTTCGCAGCCTGTCCGGAGTCTGACAGTTGGTCTGTCAGATACTTTGAACAGTCAACTCTGTTGCGAACAGATTTGACGGCCTGATGTTCTTAAAAGAGAGGTACTGTTTGCAGTGATCGAGGCTTGTCTGGCACTGGGCTGGTTAGTGTGGGGGGCCTCAAAGCTAGCTGAGCTAACAGGACATGTGACGTCGCCGGACATCTTCTCAAAGTCGTTGCGGTGGAACGAGGGCACATTGCCAGGACACCGAAGTCACGGCGGCCATGGACAAACTATCCAAGGAAGAGAAGGCAAGCCGCCCGCACAGAAGCCCCCCCCCCTCGCATCTTATTCGTGCTTGCCGTTGGTGCAGCCGCGGCTGGTGACTAAACCCAAGTTGAAGATCATATCATGGACTGGGATAACTCAGGAAACCACGACTGGCCAGGACACATGAATGTGTCCTTCAAGTTGAAAGAAGTGTGTACATGCTGAATTGGCAAGAATACGAACGACGAGATATTCCGCAATATATTGACAGAGTAGCTGAGGTACATGGCGTTGCTTGAGATCAAGACTCCCTCAGAATGCGCGCCCTGCGGCATCTGATGCCCCATCGGCAACAGGGGATCATCTTCAGTACGAACGTCCACGGAGAACAGTAAGGCAAAGCCTGTTTGAGCTGAGTAAGCCGGCCTAATGTCGAGAAGATCTTTAACATGACCAGCGTCTGGAGCGGAATTGGTGCCGAAATTTCAATCAGCTTTGTTTAAAAATTTCGTCTTCATGGGAGATAAATGTGTCATTTTATCTTCTGCAGCCATTGCAAATGGCAGAAGGAAGACTCTCTTCATGTTCCCTGTATTCTGAGTAAATTCGTTCCTGGATGACTTTTTGATTTTCACTCAGCTGTTTCTCCCCTTTCATGATACACATGATGCACAGGACCTTTCGGTTTGCCTCATGGTCCCTTTTGGCAGGCATCTTCGAGGCCCTTCTCCAGGCAGCACTTAACTTTGGGATAATGTTCACCAAGTTCAATACTTCAGTTACCAACTTTCACTCACCAAAGTAAACACTTTCATCACAGAAGGAAATATTTTTATCCCAAAAATGGATCACCAAACAAACTAATCCACGTCACCAAATAATTAATTCATGTGAGTCACCTAATTCCATGGCCCCAAATAATTCATGTGAGTCACATTAATTTAAGTAAACCTTGTATTTCACCATCTTACAAGTCCAAAAAATCATAAAGAGAAAAAGAGAACCAGCGGCAGTGGCCAAGAATTAGGAGCAGTGGTGGCTTAGAAATGCAGCTAAGGATTGGACATGATAAGGTCACGTCAATGTTCAGTTGAGTCTGTTCACATGTCCAGCTCTCCACTAATACAGCTGTCATTTTGTTTTGCTTCAAAAAACTTAATGCCAGTCTTCTCGAGTTGAGCTCAAGCTGAGCAGTGCAGGGAATCAGTCATATGTTCAG
>JAAUXU010118557.1_pt1 | contig 24574 bp, 15 predicted proteins | sample 7278151 | NCBI WGS metagenome assembly JAAUXU01 (sample SAMN14350113, study PRJNA611818) | marine sediment metagenome | isolation source: surface marine sediment (1.8m) | place: French Polynesia: Moorea | collected 2018-08 | reverse complement strand
CCCCCCCCCCCCCCCCCCCCCCCCCCCCCCCCCCCCCCCCCCCCCCCCCCCCCCCCGCCTCCAACTGAAGTCAAAATGAGTTCTGGTCTTCTGGATTTCTGACCGGCAGCCTTCAGCTTGTCCACATTGCTGTGGTAGACAGCACAGGCCTTCCTCTCGATGTGCCACCAGATGGAGAAGTCCAGGGGGTTGAGGTCAGGGCTCTGAGGCGCCCAGTATGACTTGGCCCAGAACTTAATGTTGGCCTCCATCCACCCCTGGACCACATTGGCATTGTGGGCTGGGCCCCGTCCTGCAGGTACACGTAGGACGTGGCCTTGGACTTCTTCGTGATCCTGAGGACCTACGGCTTGACCTTGGTCCTTAAGATTTCCTCAGCCCCGCGGATTGCAGTGTGTGAGGTATCTTGGACGGTAAGGTCAAAGCTCCTGCTTACTGCACATTGCAGAGGTGACGGCCAAGGTCATGGAGGAGGTCTGCCATAAGTTTTGCTGCCGTTTTCATGCCTGTGTTGATGGAGGCCACATCGAATAAAATATTTTCGTTGTTCAGGTGAACAACTGCCCCAAGCTTCAGCTGAATTAGCCCATAAGTACCCCAATTCTTCATGAAGTTCCACCTGGTGATCGTAATCGGGCAATTTGGCTGGCTAACACACCCTACACAGATGTAATGAGTGTCTGCCAAGCGCAGTAAGCACTGCAGGGGTGGCAAAGTCTCACGGTCCAAAACAATCCATACGAAGTGCACCAACTTCGAAAGAAGACGCCACTAGCACAAGTTTGGCGACTTCCGAATGATCAATCTCACCTATCTTCGCGCCCAAACTGGCAGACTTCAGCACCCAAAATGTGCCATTTTCATGATAGACATCCCTGAGATCCTCCACATTCTAGACCTTCTGGAACTAGCCCATATGGTTCTCGATGAGGTTGAGCCTGGTTTACTTGACAACATCCATTTTCCGTATCATAGTGAGCGGAACTGCCATCACTACATAATTATACTGGAAATGGGTCATGGTCATTCCTTTAAGGCGAGAGCAACTAATGTGTGCAACCTGTAAGAGCAAAAACTGACACAGAATGAGTAATTCTATTGATGTACTTTTTGTACCATTCTAATGCTAAAACTGTGTTGAATAGCAGGGTGCTACGTACGTTGCATACGCCAATCTGTGTATGTTCCTTATGAACGAATTATTTTATCTTTTGAATTACGAGGCGTATACACTGTCGTGCATACCCTGTGTTGAGGCTTATACGTAGGTATACGTAGATATGCATGTTCCTTCTGGATCCTATGTGCCACAAGAAGAAGGCAGCTTCCAGCAGTTTTATTCGACTCTTTTCAGCTGGGGGACACTGATGAAACTCACAACCCACATCAAGCCCTCAACCATTCATCTCTTCTGCATGCCAGGCTTTACTAAGCATGACATAATCCTTGGTGTGAGGGCCTCTTACGTCATTTGGGTGATGCTTCTGTTCGCGGTATCTTTTTTTGTCACCGTGATGTCTCAGAACACATCTGCGTACTCGTTCATGCCTCTCCTGTCACCTCATCCACTTTTTCTTATTCATGCAAATGTGCCTGAGTGTTGTACACAAGAAAAAAAATGACCAAGACCAGGATGGGCGGATTTCACCACTTTTGCGACCATATTTTGACATTCTGGCTTTGTTTGAAGATTTCTTCGAGCAAACGCATTATATATTCGCATATTTCCTGACAACTGACAATATGAGTGAATTGATTCCGAAGGATGAAATGTTTTAGAAAACCTTCCATCACACCTAGTGCAGCAAGATTATTGCAGTTGCGTTTCCTGCATCAAAGGAGAATGTGAAGCAAAAGGCGTTGCTGGAGGCAAGTGCAGAATACTTGTGGCTGTTCTGTTAACCCGGGCAAAAAGTGGCAATTGTAATTTGATTCTTCAGTCAGGAAAGACGAACACCACGAAGGCAGCTCAGTTAGGATAACTTGACCTGGAGAACACCACTTGAGGGCAAGTAGGAGTTCAACATCAGAGCGAACAGATTGAGCGTGCTTCATTTTTGTAATTGTCCAGCACTGAAGAAGATAGTATCTCGGACACATTGGAAGTACAAAAGTGTCTGGTTCTGGATAAAAGATCATTCTCCGAACTGCATTCCCGTGCATGGCTAAAAGTTTTGTCCCTTCTGAAATTTTTTCGCAATTTGGCAGCATTCAGGAGTAAATAAAAATTTAGCGCGGATTCTTCAGAAAGCAATTTAAACAGGCATTATCTGATCCCACCAAGTGGCAAAAAGCACAATTGGTGAGTACACCGGCAGTGCTATAAAGGTTCCGTGTCATACTCCAGTGACATTCGTTAGTCCGTCAAGTCAGAACACCTTTACTCAGCAGACCTTCAGTCCAGGATTCTTTCTTTTCGACAAAAACACACTCCAGTGTTTCAGCCACAGCACTTTTGTAAATAGTATTTCAATGGTTGCCATCAAAGCCCTGACGAATAGAAAATCGTGATTTCTTATTGATGACTCCTGGAACTTTTATACGAGCCTGAAAAGTACTGTTTTTCCCTAGAAAGGTAGACAGCGATATTGATGCCGATACAAAAGTGAGGAAGTCTAAGAAATTAGAACTTAAAATGCATGCATGCTCTAAGATGCTGGAGCGACCACAGATGAAAAAGTTATTTTTGACCCTTATTGTGTGACCTTTGAAACCGTCTGCTCTTTGGGGGTACGATTTGACCTTTAAGCTCGGCAATCCCGACCACAACTGCTACGGTTACTTTCTCCATGGCAGTAATAGTTTCGCTCGCTTACTTTTTGGTCTCTCTGTGTATCGTCATAGCATTTCCCCCATCGTTGAATTGTTGTTCTTGAGCGTCTGAAACATTTGGCATCTCCATTAATCTTAAACTTTGTGTTTGCAGTACTAACACCCACCCACCCACACACACACACACACACACACTCCGAGTGATTCCTCAGATTGCATTTCGGTTCATATGAGGCCTTTTATCGAGCCAACTGTCGCTTCATTCATCTCTTTCGGGACGACAGAGCCTCGTGTGATCCTACACCACAAAAATATAACTACAACTTACGTAGTACATATGATAGTGGTGTGTCCAACAGCTATATTTCTTACGCTGGCAGCACTCAATATGGTTTTGCTCATTTTGCTCAGACGCACAGTAGAGTCTCGATTTCAGAAAGAAATTTGATTTTCGACAGATTCCGGGGGGAATCCGTTTGTCATTGTAGTGAAATCACTCAATTTCGGAAAGTCCAAATGGGGGAAGACTTGATTCTGTCCCTATCCATTCCCTCCCAAATTTCGTAACTTTTGCAGTTGTTGTTCTTCCTTTGATGAAACTTTTAACGGTTTAAATTACACGTTGCCAAGAGCTTCAATGAAGAACGACCATTGACGTGGTCGAGACATGCGATTTTGGTATGGTGATTTGAGCTTTTCGTTCACATCTTGGCACTAAAACGGCCTTTACACGGACTTGATCTTTCGCTTTAGGCCTTTATTCCGTTTCGAAGAGAATTCGACCCTGTCAAGTTTTTTGAGGCGATCAACGGCCTTCCAAAACCGAGATTCGACTGTACTTCTTCCATTTTCTTGCTTCTTCCCCCTTTGAATGTGCTAATAATGCCTGCCATAAAGCTCATGCAAAATGCCTGCATTTCACTCTATGTACAGGCCCAGAGGCGCGGATGAAAGCAGGAGCACAATGCGCGCTCTCTTTGAAGTGCCCAAAATTGAATCTTCTTGTGCTATTGAGCATGCAGGAGCCGAAAACCCCGAGCCAGACCTCTAAGAGACTACTTCATGGTAGTTAGCTATGGATTGTGTAAGCTGCGCTACGCCTCAGTGGTGTGCATGCAGGAGTGTTCGCACTAAAATATTGCATCATCCCGCAAAGAAGGAGCCAAATGAGGAGATAAGTGCCCCTACTCCAGTAATCGGTGTAAAAGAAAATTTGTTTTAAAAGTGTCTAAAAGTTTTCCCCCGGGCAAATCTTTTTGTAACTTTCATTTGTACTCTCGTCATTCCCGAAGAATTGTCGATTTCAAAAGAAGAAGCCTTTTTTTGTCTGTACATAACTTGTGGTCTGTGGAACAATTTCAGTATACATCAAAGTTGCAAAAAACAATTGAATTGATCGCCCCCTTTCACTCACTCAGAAATGCGCATTTAACTTTGCGTAAGAGCGCAAGCGGAAACAGTTGGCTAACAATCTGCGACCTTTGGGAAAGCTTCTCTGCCAATGTCTACATACATACGGGGTGTATCACGAAAATTGTGACTGACATTTGCAGTCTTCAGGAAGAAACAAAATGCCCAGTTATTCATGGGGGGAGTAGAAAATGACCGGTGTCCCCGGCCATCCAGCATGAAGATGTGCGTGTCTGGGTAGCGTCCAAGATTAAGGCTGTTGTGAAGACATGTTAAAATGCAAGTGTTCAATATTATTTCCAGAGTCTTCGTCAATTTTTGATTGCAATACAACTTTCACGCGAAAGGTAACCTTTTTGATGGGGACTTGACAAGGGTCGATGTGAACTTTCGTGGAACAAACTGCACACAAGGATAAGTGTGTACGTACAACACAGCAGAAACAGTTGTGGATCTATGGACTATTCGTATCCGGTGCACAGTGTCAGTGCAGCAGGGAGCAGAAGGTACTGGCCATAAGAACACAGCACAGAAAGATCAGTAGGATTCGAATGAACGAGAGAAGGGAGAAAAAACCCTTTCGTGTGCACGAAGCTTTTGTGTCCGCCTCTGTCAAGACTTTATCTCTTCCTCATTTCGGCGAAAAATTGCGTGGTCCCTCCACATTTTTATCTTCCTCTTCCCATTCCATTATGTCTCTGCTTAGAGAAGAGGCAAAAATGTTTTGATTGTTCTATCTGACGGCCGCCAGAGATAAACATAATCGATGGCTCTGCACGCAGAGGTTTCCGTGGGTAAGTGGAGGAGGAAAACAGAAAAATAAAAATGACTTATGCAAGCATGTCCGTGGAGAATTCAAGTCCGTCTCCTTGCCAAAGCACTAGCCAAAAGTCAATAATCTTCTTCGGGGGCTTCTTTGAGCGCATCCACGTTATGAAATATTTGCCAAAGGCTCATCTCACGGTGCTTGCATGCATGCGTTTTGTTGTTGTCGAGCACATGCGGTGCATGCTGGAAGTCACAGTTCAGCTTGGACGCTTGCTCCATGTGGCAAATTCGTACGGACAGCATCACGTTCCCCATGTACGGGTGCTGCCATATCCACCCGTACACCCGTTGGGAGACCCGTTGTGCTCCTTTTCTCTCATGCTTCCAGAGGCAGAATTTAAACACATGAAATCAAGCCACATCAAAATTAACTCCGATTTGCAAACCTGTTAAAATAAGTGGGCCAAGAAGCGCATGATGGCCAATGATCTCTGTGTGGTGTATTGATTCAGTGCAAACCAAAGTTAGAATGTACACTAAATGATGACTTGAACGGCTCATTTTGCCCTGCATAATGAACATTTCATAACGACTTCATCGACAGAGATGCGGCTCGGACTTCACTTTCAAGCAATATGACCGAAATCTCCAGGCACCCTGTGCGTGTGTACGGGACCTAAGTGAAAAGGTGCAATTCCGCGGGATTGCATTGCAAATGCGAGGACATTCTTCGCATTTATAATCTATTGTAATGGAGAGGGGGAGGTGACATATGCCAAATGTACTCAATCGTGAGGGCTCGAAGCGCTGTCACACTGCGCTATTGTAATATTTATGGCATCTTTTTGTACTTCAAATCATTTAGATGAGGTTAAAGCTTAGGGTAGATTCAATGTCAGTCCTGGCAATAAATCTGACAATAAATTGCCAACACAAGGAACGCCATTGGTTGCTCGAATTTTCTCCCCTCCCCCGCCGCTATGTTGTCTTAACATATGTGTACTGTGTGGATGCACCTTGAGTAGTGACCAAATACCGCATTTTCTGCCGTTTGAGACTTTTGCGCATTTTTGCTAGTCCTCCCCACCTTACTAACAGGAGTACTCGATTTGGTGATGGGAGCAATCATGCCCGTCGTCAATATCGCATTATATATTTTTTCTGACTGGCGATTTAGGCCTCCACGTAGTCCCTTTCAGCCTCAATACGACCACTAAGGGCTCTGCAGTCTGCTTCAAGAAGATTGAGAATTTCCAATCACCAAGTACAATTTCACTTAATTGTGAAATGATAAAGGACTGACGAAGGCTCTGAGAGCAAGGTCAATTGCCAAACTTTCCACAAATCCTCTTTCGGACTTCAAAACAGCCTCGGACGCCACACAGACGCACATCTTCCTTAGGGATGTCTGTTCAGAGGTCGTTTTCTGGTCCTCCACCAACAAATGTTCATCGTGTGCTGCGCTCAAGACTGTCGCTACAGAGTCGTCCTAAGATGCTCAATAGCATCAGCCAAAAAAGAAGTATTTAAATTTGAGAGTGTCCCTGCAAAGGAAATGCCCGCCTCAATTTTCTTGAAGTACGCTGTACATATGTTACTTCCGATGTGTCTCACCAGATGAGACCATTAGACAGTATTGTCCTATGAAGGTCCCCACTCCACTCTGGTCCCACATTTCCAACAAATAAGATATCCCCTCCTGAAAAAAGACCATTATTCTTCACACATAAGGCGTCCCATCTTTCCTGATTTGCGTCTCTTCTGAACTTGGCAAGCACATAATCCCAATTATGCAAGAATTCTCTCGCTCGCTCTCTTCTTCAACCCTTTCTTCTGCCGCCAAACGATAATTCACTTAGCCCCTGAGCTCTCTCTGCTTGTGCAGACACCCCCTGTTGGACTATCTTGAGCAACCCCTACCTCCATCCACCCTTTCCGTCGCCGGGAGAAAGTATTTTTCCATTTCCACCCTCTCTTTCCGCCATTTCTGTCTCGCCTCATACGACACGTGGCGAGAAGATAGATAAGTGAGCAATATTGGAAGCTTCGTCGAGCAGCAGCCACATAAAGTGGTGAAGCAAGGGATTTTTGTCGTATCTGATTATCTGTGCGCTTCTCAAGTGTGTTTCCTGCGCGAGCCATGACGAGCATTACACGCGTTTAGTCCAATTTCACGGATGTGTAGTTAAAGAACGTAGTAAGTCTTGCTCATATCGTAAGTCATGCGACAGTCGAGATGGTACAGAAACTGGTGTATCCAGAACCGAAAGTGACTGCAACGCCGACCTTCTTGTAATATTTAGCTCATGTCAGTCACGCACAAGCTCCCTCAGATTGCTTGGTGTGACAACTACTTTTTTTAACCGACAAATGTGAACCATGTCAGTCAAAGAGCAAAAATTAACTTCTTTTATAGGTTGAATCAAAATTCTTCTTAAATGTTCAAGTTTTATATAATTAGCACGTGCACTCCATCGCTGCTGAAAATGTAGTCAGACTTCTTGCCATCTTTGAGTCCAACTGCCAACAAATGCCAGCGAAAAACAGTTCACTTTAATGGGTGCTTCTACACTGCATCACGAACATGCTACTGCTTAATTTTGTAACCTTACTTGCGACAAAGGATGCCCAAAACAGCAGGAGGCTGGGTTAGAAGGATTCATTTGGTCACATTATTTAGCAAAACTTTAACTTTTAAGGTCATGAGTGAAAAAGTTTATTTAACAAAAGTTGTTTGTGGTGGGCCGTTATTATGATAAAATTTCATTTTGAAGCCATTTCGTCCTCTGCACACAGCTATAGAAGCACCCTGTTGACATAGGCAATTTGGAGGGCTTAGCTGCTGAGGAGCTGGCCAAAACAGTTTGACGAGTCATCCCTTCAGAGGGTGGTCATTCTCTGAGTTGTTAGTGGTCATTGATAATAGATTTCCACAAAATGGCACTAACATAAACTTCGTGTTCGCGTCGTAGACGACACAAACTAATTAAGATGAATAAGGTTAACAGATTATGACGTATTCCATGCCCAAAACCTTAACCCTTATCCCAGCAGGAGTCCTCCTTGGACTCGATAATGTTGATGTTGATAAGCTGGTGGTGCTTTTAGCCTCCAGCTGAGGAGACAAATTGGCCGATAAAAATACGGGAGAGCCCTTAAATTCGTATCAAACAAACAGGGCCTCACATGATTATTACTCTTTTCTAGTACACAACTAACCAACAAGATTTTCTTTTAAAGGAGAGTGTTTGATGTTTCACGGGGTGATACTCATCTTCACGCACACCGCATATTATGGCAACTGTCGGCTCTGTGCAGGATAGCGGAAGTCATGATCTGCGTTGACAGTGATCCTTAGACACAAGTTGACCTTTTTTGACAATAGAAACGTCTCAGAAGTGTTCATAATGATATTTACATCCATATCGTCTTAAAAAATACTACTGTGTTATTCAAAAGGAGTCCAATGGCTCTATTCTTTCAGTTAGCCAACTCTTCCCCGCTTTCTCTCTTGAGTCACTCCCCACTGCCCTCCCCTCCGCCCCGCCCACCACGTGTCACTTCTGTCGTCCCCCCACCGGACACTTCTATATGACTCACGCTGTGCATTTTACATTGAACTCTGGCACCCGCGAGATTTTCAGCCAACACCGCACGCAGCCGTCGCCATCACCATATCATTTATCCTCCCTGATGAAAAGGAAGCAAGGCCATAAACTCAACTTCCTTCGTTGGTGATTCAAGCGGTGAATTTCAACTCGACTCTCCAGTGCACATGAGAGAATGTTCGTCTTTTTTATACCAGCAGTGAAAGAAGAAGTAGCAGAGCAAAGGCTTTCATTTCACGTGAGTGAGGTGAATTGTACATTACTCCTGCGGTGGAAACAGAATATTGCATCATTAGGTTTTCTCAAGGGGAGTAAGAGTGGGTGTGTGCGTGTGTGTGTGAGAGGAAGAGAGAGAAGCTGTTTATTCTCGGTAATGTGTAAGTCTTTCTCGTACCGAGAAGCGTTAGCATTCGGCCTTTCCTAAAATAGTTGGACGAGGAGCGTAATAGAAACTTATTTGTGTGTTTTCTTCTTCTTGTGCCTCCTCCTCCCCCTCCTTCGTGTCAAGCCCTTATTAATTCGGGCGATTAATAAATCATGGCAAGAGTCAGAGAATTTTTCCCTTCTCACTTTTGAGCCTTTTTTCAGCTCGGCACCGAGCAAAAAGTTGGCTTTACGCCACAGCCGCTCTCTGTAATGAATCCTAGGATTAAAGTGATGAAGGTGGCGGGGGCCGATGACACTTTTTCTAATGATTTGCTATAAATTTGCCAGCGTTGGCCCTGTCAATAAGCAAGAAATGTAGGGGAAAGCAACACCCCCCCTTCCCCAGCACCAGCATTAGGTGGTACTATGCAAGGAGGTCTTAAATATTTCTGCTGCATAGAGAAAGGTTAATTGCGTAATTTGCCCGTTATGCCTACTCCTTTTGGTAATGGTCACTGGCTGTGTAAGGCAAGAAAAGCCAATTTCATGCCATTTCCTCCCCCTTCCCCCTCGTATTGCAGGATAATTGGTGAAGTATTATCATGGCACGTAATGTGGAAATAACGCGCCGGTGGCTTCCGAGAAGGCGGGAAAGATCCTCCTTCTACTATTTGTGTACGAACGTACTCACACGCGTACGTGCAGCGTCTCCTCCTCCGCCACAACTGTTCCAGTAACAGCTACGGCGATTCGTGACGCAAAACAATGCACAAAACGGGCGTATCTAATTATGTAGAAAGTCCCCCCCCCCCAATTCGGGCCAGAGCTTCATCATAACGCGTACGCAGTGCAATTTGGCAAGCGTGTAATTGCAGCCCACGAGCACTCATTGATCGCTGCTCCACCTACCTTTGTTCCAGCAAAATCGCTGGCATCGTCGCATAATGTGCGAGAAAAAAGGATGTGTTATTATCAAGGACCCATTTGCGTTCTTTCATCTTTCTTGCATTCCTCTCTCGTCCGATGGAAGAGACAGCTGGCGAAAGATTGTAGCAGAAGGAGTAAACAAATACATCCGTGATGGCTTAGTCATCATGTAGTCGGGTCTGAGTCTCGAGCCTGAAAACCCTGGTGCCCCGAACCCTTTGGTGCCCGGAACCTGGGTTTGGAGTTTCGGGTTCTTGTCGGGCTTCTAGGATAAGCCCACGGGTTGAATCTGGCTGACTGAACCTACCGTACCTACATACGTAATGTAGCGTGTCGTTACGTTGCTCTGAATGTTGAATTTGTGTCGGGAAGAGCGTAATAAATCATCGCTTAATAGACATGCTACTGCTGCCATCACTTGAACTTTGTGTCCCAGTATTTTTTGCATGCATTGCGATAAAGATCCTCAGGAAAAGTCAGACGAAAAACTTTAATGCTAACCCGACTCGACCCGTAAAGAGGCCCCCGAAACTGGAAGTTTGGCGGCCCCAATCACATCACTGCGCAGTAACTTAGTCGACGAGTATGTGCACTGCTGCGCGGTAAGTGCTGTCTCATTGTTACCGCCTACGGGGAGGGAGCACACATGCATATGTGATGCATACGTGCTGTACGGTGCAGCATGTAAAACGTTTCACGAGCTTTGCACCCTCTTGCTTTGTGTCACTAATGATGCAGTTGGCACGACTATCCTCGTTTTTTCGTCAGCTATTGCTATTTATCATAGATACACATATGAGATCACAGCGCTACGCAACGTTTAAGCTGTAGCGTAACGCATCATTCTTACACAGCTACGAACATTATTGCGCACTGTCAAAACTTTGACAATCGTTTCTGAACGTTGCACGACACCAGTCTGATCTTCTTCCGGCTAGCGGTAGGGGTCATTTGGCGGTATTAGTGAGAGGAACTACCCTCTGCCACTCAGTGGTTGGTCTTCATAGCGTGTCGGTCCCTTCCCCCGCTAGTCATGTCTGTGCACTTACTTACTTGGTTCGTACAGACATCCCCCTACTGTTTCACGTCACCCACACAGCCTATACACACTTACTGCACACACATGCGGACGTCCGCACCACTATGGTCCGTGGGGCGCATGCATGTACCACAGTTTTGCCTCCTAGCAGGGATTTAGTCCTAAATCCGCTGTCGCTGGGCGACTCCCCCATTTTGTTCTCTTCCAGAAAGAGCCATGAAGCAATAAAGCAGGGTTTTTTTTCCACTGGTGGCAACTTCTGGTATCTCGACCCAAGTATCCAGAATTATTTGAATCTGGTACTGTAGGTAAAGTGAACTTCAGCAGCAGAGTGCGTGTGTGGTTATGAGTGCGTCATTTGGGAGAAAAATGTGCGCTCACGCACGCGTTCTCCTCCCGTCGTAGTCTGCTCGCTTGTAGATAGTCGCTATCAAAGTCCACAGTACTTATAAGCTATGTACGAGGACGTACAGCAAGTCTGCAAACAAGTCCACAAAGTCAGCATTTGGAAGAAGCCACATTTTTCTTAATGCTGCTTTGCCCAGCACAAATACTGCACACCCTCGGGCCGTAGCCCCACTCATCGTATCTACTGTAAGCTGGAGAAAAGAGTATAAAAAACTACGAGTACTGCTAAGGCCGCTAGAGAGAAGAAAAAGAAGAGTTCTCTTGAGTATCCTCGAAAAGTGACATTTCTTTTAACGAAGTGGCATCATCTCTCGTCGAGATCAAGAAAGCTGTTCAGTCTCGCGCAGTTCTGACGATGACGACGTCTCCTCAAGTACTGCGTATAGATCCACGCAGTACCTTTGTGAACAAACAGACAGACAGACAGACAGACAGACGGACGGATGGGCGGACAGAAGGACAGCAAAGCAGGAGAAAAATGAAAGCCGAGATCGTTATGCAAGTGTACTGAGTGGACCCTTTGTGAGGCACTTTTAGATTTTAAAGATTCTTTTTTTGAGTCGACCTAAACCTCTGAAGGATGGTGCTAATACGTACTTACTTCTTCCTCTTAGGGTACGTCCAAATTATTATACGTACACTTTACAACGTTCGCATGTCCCAGATGTGAAATTTGCCAAACACGTTTTCATTTCGTCACTGGCATCATCTAAATGTTTGTCACTTGTGGACGGCTCACAAAATGGGTGCCCGCTGAGATTTCTCTCGATGCAGCAGAAACAGTCATAGCACGGACAAAGCAACCAAGATGTAGATGATCTTGGCACTCCCAATTTTTTTTCAAATGTCTAATGCACCAAAACCTTGCATCTAATGCACATAAGTTGGGCCTTTAAAGATGTTACTGTATGAGCAATAACAAAAACAGAATTCCTGGCAGCTTTCAATTCAACATCATTGCTTGCGTTTTCATCATTTTATTTTGCTTTCCCTATTGATTGTTGCATTCTTGCTATTGTCACTGCTCACATCAAATGTGATTGGAAAAACAATGCAACAACATCAATTCACATTTCAGGACTTGAAACAGGTGAAAGTTGCTCTTGACAAAGTTTTGGTGCGGTTTGCCCTTGAGTAGAAATCAACAAATCATTTTCATGAAATGAGTGTGCCAAGGCCAGTTTCGTCCTTTTGTCGATGTTAGCTGTGGTTGGCTCTCTTTTCTTTCTCAAGTATAATTACCTGAGCAGCCAAATTTGTTGCATGCAGGACAAACTTATTCACTGCGCAGTGAATTTGTTCACTGCACAGTAATCGTAGTCGCTGTGCGTGAGACTTTTGATTTCTCCCCAGAAAATCAGAGCCGGTGCTCACGTTTCTACTCAAGTGTAGTTAGGCCTGGTTAAGTCGGGTTAGGTCTGATCAGGTTGGCTCTGAGGAGATTGGTCTTAGATGTTGCGGAAGTATCTGGCAGGCCTGAGCACACCTGTTGACTTTCAGGGCAATGAACGAAGTCACTGTCACCGTCCAGTCAACGAACTTACAGTACAGAGATTAATTTCGTTGCTCATGCAATTCCACACGGCCAAATACAGTCTTTTTTTCTCACCACAATTCATGGCATACCTTTAGCTATCTTTGCACAAAATATGGATCCTCGGCTGTCGCTGGTTTTGCTGCATCAAGGACAACCTCAGCGGAAACTCATTTTGCCACCCCGAAGATGTCGGGACAGACAGGCATGTACGGCGGTACGTACTTACCGCATTCGCACTGCACGCTAAGTATGTGGAAAATATCCATGACAGTGTGGATGCACCCTAACTCAGTGACTCCTGTGATTCTCGTGCTGTGGTTCCTGAATACTACTTAGGCATGCACGCACGTGCAATGCAGTACATACTGTGTGCACATCCATGTCGCTACAGTAGGGGGTACTTGCATGGCAGGTGTGTGAACACAAATGCAGCTGTTCATGGCACCTCATTCTGTGTTAAGTTAAGTTTTCACCTACGCATACATATATCTGTGCTTGGACATGCGCATGTAGGGCATGCTTGTGCACACTCGAATGGGCCTTAGGCCAGTTGTTGAACGACTCCCAGGTATAGTAGAGTTCGCCAGGGCAGACAGCCAGGATAACTCCAAAGGTTTACTATGTTATTGTGTGTACGTAGCTCTATGTCACTCCTCAGAGTCTGCGTGTTCATAGACCAGCTACAAAAAAGGGAAAAGTGTGCAGTTAGAGAGTGAAGTGCGTTTGGCCTTTTCCAGCAAAAGTTGCAAATCTACGACCGTAGAGAAACACAATATTGTACCAGGGTACGTACATAATAATAGAACAGCAGAAGTAGGGCCGCAGTGTCTAGGGCCTTAAAGAACTGTGGGCCCTTTTTTTCGTTACCTTCGAGGGTAAAAAAGAAAGTCAGGCCCGTGTACGTTAAATTATGCGCAACGCGTTTCGCGTGTCAAGACCCCATGAAGCCAATGGACACAAATGTCTTCCAGATCTAGGAAGAAAAGGACGCTGCGACGCTGGCCTACTTTTCAGATCGTAGCTGGGTGGAACATTGCAGCAGATTCTTGCCCATGTGTGTGAAAGAAACCCTGCATATATGAAACATTAATGGAACGGCAGATAGAAACCCCGATTTTTCTCAAAGGCCCCTCCAATTCAAGGAGTGTCTGCAACGCCAATGGCACCCTTCGAACATCCAGACGCATTAAAATTCAAAGATGTAAGGATCGTGGTAGATCACTCAATCCAACGCTAACGTTGGTTCCAATGCAATCACGTGTCTTTCTTTTTCCAGGTATGTGTTTAATATGATCATGCAGTGCCTGCAAACTTGCTTGCTGCAGACAGTCTAACCTCGATCCTTTCCGTCTTATTTGCTGACGTGCTTTTTACTGCCTTCGTAGGACAGCAAATTTCAGCAGTCGATTACGCTTATTAAATGCCTTTAATTCAAAGCTTTAGCAACAATTTGACGAGATGTGTCAAAATTATACGCGGCCTGAAGAAAAAGCCGGGCCAGTTAGCTCCGTTTAGCGTTGACAGGTAACAAGAACGTGACGCTCTCATCAGCGAACACGCATTATTTGCCTATACAAAGTGGCAATTTCGGTGCCTTTTTACCTCGGAAGTACGCGACGCGTATGCAGACACGCCGCGCAAACAAACGCTTGCCGCGCCAGAGACGTTGAAGGCGGCAACAATCAGGTATGTAGCGGTGTGTTCAGTTCTGGAGCATTATTGTTTATAATCCACCGACCTATATTTCTATATTGTCGAGAAGTGTACGTTGCATCTCTTGAGTGAGTGCGTCTTCCAATGACAAATGGCTTTGGCGATAGCGCAGCTAAGTCTTCCTTTCAATCTACGGTCTTGCTTTTTTGCCGCTGTTCTGCTTCACAGTTACTTTTTCACGTTGGCAGATGAAATTTAACCGAGTTTCTGGGAAACTGGACAGAATAAAACCAGATATGCCAAAGGGAATTCCTCTTTTTCAAAACAAAGGAAGGAAAATTCCATCTGTTCCGTCGCCAACTGCCTCAGTTTCTCTTTCAGGGCTTCTTCGTGCTCGTTCAATTTTGTCATGTTTTTCAAGGCTGGCGTGCTGAGCAGAAAAAAATGATATTTGATATTTTTCCCCTCACCGCTGGCCATGTTAACTGGATTTACCTTACTAAGGGTAAACTCAGGAGTAGAAAGTCTTATGTCTTCCTGCAGAATCAACCGCCGTTGACGTAAGACACCTTGAACGAGAATGGGATCGTTAGGTAAAGTCTTAAAGTCATCTCCCTCCTGCTGTGGATCAAATCACTGGAACGAGGGCTTTGTCGAAAGTGTGTGTTCAAGTTAGCAGCTGTACCTACGTCCTCCTTCCATGCTTACAAACGTGTACTGCGCAGAGAAGCAGGAGAACAAGAAGAAGAAGAGCCATGTCAAAGCCAAGGAGAATGGGAGGAAGAACTAACAGCCACTGTGACAACATGAGAGACTCCCTTCTGTCACTCATGAGACCAGTGTACGAGTGGGACACAAACAGAAAGTAAGACGCATGCACATTCTACGTGCATAAACTCTTGTCTGCACAAACCGCAAGGAACTGACAGTAGTAAGAAAAAACAAATCAGGACCTCTGTGGGTCTCTGACAGAGATCTCTATTTTTCTTTGCTTTCCCTCCACTGCTATGGATGCCTGTAAGTACACTTCGTTTTTGGAAGTCCTCAGCCTTGTGACTGGCGTAGTTTTGGTATGTTTATAGCTCTTTCTCTGTCCGTCCTCAGAGTTGTTTGGACGTGGAGTATGACACTGATCGTGAAGTGCGTATCTCCACTGCTGAATGCTTCGATCAGGCAGTCCCCAAGCGACCGTAGTAGAATGTCAAGGGTCTTCTTTCTTTACCACTGCCTTCAGGAAGAAGCAAAAAGTCATGAGAGGGGACGAAAAAGTGGTAGGATCCATGACTGAGGACTGTAGAGAAAAAAAAACAGTGGGAAAAAATACAGGCCAAAGTATGTAGTTATGCCTTCTCGTTGAATATAAAACTTGTACGTACGCAGTGGTGGGAAATTTACAGTCTGATTGACTACAATGCGGAAAGTGGATGTTGCAAGGTAGAACCGGCCTCAACCTCATCAACTACAATATCGGCCAGGAGCGGAATATCTGGAATATGGAGGACCCCACGTATGTTGATCGTGAAAGTGGTTTTTTTGGATAGATTTAGCATGGAGGTAGTGGAGATTGAAAATCTGGAAGCTGTCTTAATCATGCAAGTGTCGACCTCTCATGAGTTTGACTAGCCACAGATACGGTAGATGTTTTGTAGCGCTGAATTTTTGCCCTAAATGACTCTATTGGCAGGAAGTTTTGAGCACACTTGGAGCAACATTGAAAGAAGACGATGAGACTCTATTTTTTTCCAACACTGTTCGTACTATGGTATGCCTCCTTCTTAGGAAACGATGGTGTGATCCTTGGTCAGTTGTTGAACGATTGTTTACGCACGCTTTGGCATCTGCACGCCCCTCCACTTTCATGATTCCTCAATATTGTTGGCACATGGTAATCACACTGTGGCAGCACTGTTATTGCGTCTGGAAGCTGACTTTAAAAGCTCCTGGCTAAAGGACCATTGTAGTTGTCTGATCTGCTTCCGCACCAACATGTCGACTACCACTCGTACCAGGTTAGAAAGCACACACAAGTCGATATCCTGGGCGGAGAAGAATCAATAAGCCTTGGTGCGCAATGCGGAATCTAGATCGTTCCCCTAATCTAGCAACGAAACATTGTGTCCAAATACCTTTCCTACGTCATCGCAGGGTTCTCTTTGAAAGATTCAGACGAAGCTATCGAGATTTTGGTACCTATCCCAACATGCTACAGCTTGACACGGTGTCAATTTCCAGTGGCTATCATGCAATTACTCGCCACCACTCACTTATTTACGGCCGATATGCATGTCCAAGTAGTACGATATTGCACTTCTGACTCTCCCTGCCACCCAGCAGTTTTTGACCACTGATAAGGTCAAGGACAATAAACACCCCAGAGTGACTTTCGTGCAACCGAGCCACTCATGAAAAGGGCAAAGTGTGACCCCTTTTTTTCTACCTGAGCTTCCCGAGTAACAGTCCTGAATTGAGAACTTCTCTTTTGTCTCTTACTTCCTCTTAACTTGGTCCGCATTCTCAATTTTGCCTTAACAGCTTGAGCCCCTCTCTTCTGCTTTGTTTAGGTTTTTGTTTTGATGTTATCGCCCCTAAGACCCCCACTGCTACTGCTATTATACTATAGTATATTTAGGAGTTTCACTTTTCTCTTCCTTTCTCTTGGAAAGTTGGTTTGCTGCTTGCTTAAACTGTTCTTCCTGCTTTCATGCACGCTTCGTCCCTTTTTAGCTCTTTTCACTTCGTGAAGTAAAGGCCGTTGTTATTTTTTTCGCCACAGAAAGCAGTACTTACCTACAACGCAAAAGCGCTCGCCTTCTACGACAGGTACAAATTACCTAAGGTTCATTACGCTTGGGAAAAAGTCGCCTTAATTTTCGGGAGCGACCATGTTTTACGTACTTCTACCTGCTACTGTTGTGTTGTTACATGCGTACATGCATATATGTATGTATGTACGTATGCATGTACATAGCCGATGAGGGAGGGGCAGAATATCATGAATGGGCGGTCATAGGAAAAAAAAATATGGTAAGCACCATTTTCTTCGCAGTTTGCTCAAGAAGAGGAATATGAGCTATTGTATTTGCATATTCCCGCACAACGATACCTAAATGTTAGACGGAGGCTCTTGAAAACAGCTTCTTCATGGGTGAGGCGATGCGCGTCATGTTGGATGTCTCGGCGCATTATTTATACGGTAGCATAGCATACTGTATGACTGTTAGTATTGCCTCATCCTCGTTGCCGTGGATACCGTATCAATCGTGATAATGAACTACGTAGTACGTTGACGCACGCGTTCTTCATATATTCTTCTAAAGGTATGATATCATATCACGCGAGAAACAAGGGAAAATTCCCCATGTTCTGCTATGCAGCAGAACATACCCTCCGCTTGTAGATACAAAGAAAGACTGCAATGTCATCCAGGGTGATCCTTGTCTTAACGCAGACAGCAATATGACTTCTCGTCACATTCGTTTTTGCGATGCCTCATTACTTGGGTTCTTGCGATATCTGCCAAAATATTCCCCAAATGTTGAACGTCATGGCCCCGAGAGTCCTGAACTGGTTGTAGGATCCGTTGGGCCGTTGGCCGACCTCTCCTGATTTAAATCCGTGTTCGACTTTCGGCTCTAGTGTTCTACTCAGAGTAAAGTCTCACTGGAGAAAGTAAGGATCTTGAGGAACTCAAGGGCCATAGAAGGCTTTGCAACGTCGCTAAGTGAAGGTGAGTTGGCCGTGATGGTCGGCACTTCACAATAAGGCTAAAAAAGTGTGTTGCTGGCAGGTGGTGGAAAATTTTTAGCATGGACTGTAATGATCACGCATGACGAAAAGCGTCGAGGCTGATTTGGTTGAGGATTTGGGATCTGGTTGGAGAAACGGGCGGACGGCAGCAATGAATTGAAACCCAAACACAGATGTAAACAAAAAACGCATGAGACAGAAGGCAAACGCGCGAGACAACCTCACAACCTTGACAGACTAAACCTACACGTTTACTAAACCCACCAAAAATCCTCTTTGTGGGCACAGCTTGACCAAACTCTTCTCCACATTTCTCGGCATGAGAAGGTGACAAGTGCATAATGAGCTGTGGCAAGGCTTTTGCAGCCCTCCAGATCTTTGCATCGTTACATTTCTTGAGCCAACCTTAGTTACCTTGTTTGTCGTACATCCTGAGATCGCTCACAGGCATTACAGAGCTGAAGTGAATTTTCCACGCAAAGTAGTGCAGTTGCCTGGATAAAAAGGCGCTCTTTGTACAATACAAAATTGATCACCCCTCAGAATCAAGCTCCTCGGAGCCACCTATTCATAACGGTATGTGCTTCTAATTGGCTCCTTCTGTCCCTTTTAGTCAGGGCTGCCAAAATGTTGCTCCTGTGTGGAGCTCTTGGTGCCAGACCAAGTCCAACCCACTCACATAAGCTTCTTCTGTCTCTCAACATCAGGGCTGCCAAAAAGGTTGGAGCATCTTGCACTGACGAAACAATTTATCGGAGAAAAAGGAAAAACTGTAAAAAAATCAGGCTGGTTTGGAACAACGTGAGGGCCATCAATTTTTCGCTACACGTACGTACGTACGGGCATGCAGGATTAATTCGGAGGCTCTCCTTTCCCTACTCCCAGGAGGCAGCTTGGTCGTGCACTCCCCAAAAACCACAGAACAACTGGAAAAGGTGAAGGAAGAGAGGAGACAGCTCGCAGTCGACGCACGCAGGACTTCTCATGCGCTACTCGATAGTCTGATATTATGCAGATATCTGCGACCCATCCCTTTGGCTTTGGGGTTAATTCAAGGACTTTTTTAACCTTTCACCAGCGCTATTCTTTCCTGGTACTCGAGGATCTAAGCTCCCGTGTGGCCCGTGAAGATGTCAGAGAGCTTAGGAAAGACATTCCACGTGCAGGCGGAGAGAGAGAAAAGAAAGCTGTGTGTCACTACTCGAGCATGGCAGTAACTGCGTGCGGTTCATTCAAGCAGCGCTTCTCAGCCGTCACTTAACCTATGCACGAACCCGCAAATGATCATGGAGTAGGCAGGGACACACCAGGAAGAATTTGGGCTGGAAAGTGGACCTTATGTACCAAGTAACTTTGCCACCAAGGAAAAAGTTGTCCCACTTTTGTGTTCAGGTCGTCATAATAGATCTGCACCAAGTACTTGAAAATTTTAACTGGGATTGGGCAAATTCTTTGGCAAGCACAAAATTATCCCATAACCACCGCGGTCCTGGACAACTCAGATTTGAATCCATTGGCTGTGACCAAATGTGACCAGTTGTGACCAGTATCGTCTAAAGGACACGCTGCTGCCTCGAACTGCATCCTGTGGTGTTTCATGAGTTTTTCAACTGTGGCTCGCACGCGTTACCGTCAACACGCTTATTGATCAATATGCGTATTGCCTAGTCAGTACGAGCACTGGCGGAGAGGTCCGTCATTAAGTGCATTGACGAAAAAGAGCATCAACACAGAAAATTATGTCTGTCAAAAAATTTACGAAAAAAACATCAAAGCAGGTAATGATTGTCGAAAACTTTTTGACACGATGAGTGTAATTGCACACAACTCAGTTTCAGCAGGATGAATTCAATCACAAAGTCAAGGCAGGCAGTGATAACTGTCAATTAATGACACGACGCAGGTATGACGCAAGAAAAAAATGCGCTCTTAAATCTGTCACATTTTTTAATTCTGCTTGGCTGCCTAAGCGTTTGCCTTGAAGCCTTGGACTCCTAACTTTTTAAACAATTATAAACTTTTTAAATTTAGTCAAAATTTAGTCATTGTTGAAGTTAGCACAAGTTTATTGTCTTGTGAGAGCAGTCATTGCGTGGACCTATTGTTTCAGCTGATCAGGCAGCTACTACAAATGCGAATAGGACTTTTAGTCAATGACGGCTTTCGCGCACTGGCGGTGACATATGCACTAATTGTTATCATTCGAAGGCATCAAAAGCAACAAGGTCGACATATCTTAGTGTATTGCATATCAAAAGGGGGTGATGGGATCAAATCTCGCACTCTGTTGAGTTGAGAAGCGGTGCTCCCCAGCTCTGGCTGAAGGTACAAAGAGACCGATAACATTGAGGAAGAGGCCTCAAAGTCGTAAACAAAGAAACAGGCGTCTTACAGCACGGATACTCTTTCCTTATGTGTGTAACTGTTAAGTAGAGAACTCAATTAATTGGCGACCTACCTTCGAAACTCACATGTTAACTACTTGATCGCAGATCACCTCGTTAAAAGTTGCGTCATAAGTGTCTAAGACCCTAAAGCACGTATTTTTCTTGTGTAGAGAGTGTGCTTGAACCCTGTTAGCTCAGGTTGTCTTACCTTGTGGACGAGCCATTCTCCCGCTTATTTTTCTGACGCACACAAAAAGAAGCAGCTGGAACAAGATGTGCGAATGAGGAATAACAATTGCTCTTGTTTACGCCTCCCTCAAATTAGCTGACCTTATTATGAGTTAATTAAGTAATTTGGTTTGCCTACTTAGGTACATGGGGATGAAGTTCTCAAATAGAAGCTTAGCATACGCAACTAAGCCTCGAGCTTTTCTATAATTATAGAAATTATTTAATATTTCATGGGGTGACATTCATTTGCACGCACAGTGTAAGCCCTCCGTCGTCCCCTCATGACCCAATCTGGCATTGAGGCTTGTACAGGCCTACTGGAGGCCTTTCCTCGCCTGTCGCGTTCTACTTCGTCTATTCATTATAGCGCGTTAATATGACTCGAGCACAATTCGTGAGGAGGCAAGAGAGGGAAAAGCCTCAGCGGAATCGGTCTCTCTTGCTCTCTTGGGGTCCCTGGAAGACGTATGTCGTATTCCCCATTGACGTCACATGTATTTACATTACATTATGCACATACAGTATTGGCATTTACTGCGCACAATGGCACAGTCAGCCCTGCTCATTTGTTGTACTGCATGCCTGCTCTGTCTTTATGAAGCTTGATGTGGCAACGTAGCCTTACTACAGGGTGGCCCATATTCTTATCCTTCTTGAAGTGGTCAGCAGAGAATTTATGCTCATTCTTATTCAAAAGTCAACTTCGAATGTACTTACTATCTTCTAAATGCTTTAAAAGAAACTGGATGAGGCTACCCCTTAACTTGCTTTACGCCCAGTACGAAGGAATCTGCTTGTCCTACTCATGGTTAATGAGCACTCACCCGGTTGTTATATTGAATTTTCTCTGCTTCTTTCACCCACTTATTGTATCCACCCGCTGAATGAGTGCATTCAAATTACCCTGGCCCAAGGCGCCTGAGGACAATAAGTGGATTTCACTGTACACGCAATTAAATTGATAAACGAAAATGGGTGAGCTCTCAAGATTTTTGTGAACTGTTGAAGTAACTTTTTTAAATATAGCATGGTAAAAAAGTCTGACAACTGCTTCATTTTTTGCAATCAGCCGCTCATTTCATGGTTATGTTGTTTGTACGAGGGCATCTTGCCTTGAACCTCCCCTTCATTTCATCGAATGAAACGTCGATTTTTTTTTGTTCACTCCTGCTGTACCAAGAAATGACTCTTTTTCCTAAAATTTGACTCATGGACGTCGGTCGCAAATTCCCTTCCATTGATACCAATATCGCTGTCAATTTCTATAGGCAGCTCAATGCGTAAAACGGCCCGTGCACGTTCATAGAGGCCGTTTGTGCACTTGCTGTGCCTTTCATCAAATATACATATATATATATATATTGTGTATATTTATATATATATATATACCGATGTACCGACGTCCTTGCTCGTACATATATATATATATATATATATATCACACACACACACACACGTGTGTAAGGACGTCGGTACATTGGGTCTTCTTGGTTAGGTCGTCGAAGTCGACGTCGTCAGGTCTCCTCCATGCGAACGCGGTGCTTCAGTCCACTTGCAGGTGCTACTGCACACGGAGCAACGATGGCTGAATGCAGCTGCGCTGAAAAGTTGCATTAGTGCAGCGCTGATCAGACGAAATGCAAAAGAGTATCCACAATGCAGCACCTCCGTAGGCGAAGCACCTCCTTTGGCTTTTTTCCCCTACATAAGTCACACGATATTTTCAGTGACTTAGTGGAATAATGGGTCAAGTAGGCATCGTGGAAAAAGTTTGGCGTCAGGAGAGGCAGCAGACTCGTCAACAAAAAATGAAAGCTATCGCACGCACGTTGTTTTAGACGATGGCAACGTTAGGATTCTTTTTGTCGATTGCCTGACCGAGCGTGAGTCTCTGGAGGCGAAAAAGTTATAATATCCTTTCTCGCCTTTGGTCAGTCCTACTGAAGAAAGAAATCCGAGAGATGATGAAAACGTGCAGTACGTATAAAACCCCGTTGGTGGGTGTGTTCTGGTCCATGAAAGCCATCGACCGTAAGGAGAAAGAAGGCATCGAATCTCTCGACTGCTTTTTCGTATCAGGACAACAGAGCTCTTGACAACTGGACTGAAAAGCTTTATTACCTGACATGTACGTACGTAAAACCTTTGGGAAAATGTTGATTCCTGCGCCTTCTCTCCACTCGTATAGTGGTGACATGTGTGTGTATGTGAGAAAGAGACAGAGAAAAAGAGATTACTTTTTGTTCCTGGTTGGTGCCAATGTCACAGCTGAGTGGCAGAGACTACACAAGAAAGTTTTGTCATAAGAGTGGGCTGTGAAAGGCCCTAACGACCACGAGACAAAAGATCTTGCGGCTGGAATCGAACACGTTGACCATTGATCCACCCCTGATACGCACGCAGTCTCGCACTGCACAATCTGACCCGCGATCCTGATCATTGAAGAATTTCACTGCGCCCAAGGATGGCAAAAAAGGCAGCTAAGGCCTCTTGTATTTCTTTCTCTTTCGTTGCAAATGTGACATAATGCAGAAAAAACTGCCAGCATGCGACACATCTCGAGAGGTCGTTTTAACAGCCTAGCAATCAAACGCCATGCAACGGCCACAATTTGCATGCAAGAAGCAAAGTCCCTTTGGCGATAAAACAGTACCAACAGCAGCCGTGGCAGCACGCGTATATCAAAGAGTTACTGCAGCAGCAGGAGACACATAGACCTTATTGTAATGGCGGACGCACAACGCTGGCAATTCACCCCCATAAACAGAACCCAGTTATCGTACGTACTGTTCTCATGTTACAGTGGAATAAATGACGCAGCTTATGCTTCAACTTCCGGGAGCACAGTAGTACTTAGTACTCATTAACAAGCACTAGACACTTACACGCACACACATGGAACAACCATCCAAGACCAGCGATCATTCCTCCTACAGAAAGAAAAGTCCCGTGGCCTTTCCTTTGGCCCACAGCCTAAGAAGGTTTGGTTTAGGACGAGAGAACCTACTGGGTGTCAAATGCAAAAAGGTGATCGGCAATAACTAAGTCATTTCATTGGCACACATACAAAAAAAAGAATAATGTCATCTTGAAAAAGAACCATTAAAGCTATTTCATAGAAGCGGTTTTTTCCACAGTATCATTACAGATTGTAATGATTTCAGAATTGTGCACTATAACATTAGCATGCAGACACTCTGTAATCTATTCTCAGCCTAAGTCCCGGGAGCAATGTTGCGTTGGGACTGTTTCAATAGCAACGTTTCCCTTTTTTTCAATAGCGACTGATTCCAGACGTATGCCTGAACATCTCCACTCTTGCTGGCAACGTCGCTCCTGTTGACCCCTCACCTCGCCTTATAGGACCTTCATGAATCACACCGTATGTGCGTGCGTTGGCACGGTCATACACTGGATGCGACATCCATGCTACGTGTGTGCAGTGCAGGTCAAAAGTCTCCACCATACATGCGTGCTAGGGGGGGGGGTCCCCGAGAGACGCCTTGCCCGATAGATTTGCGAATGATTCTCTCATGAGGTTGGAAGTCGACGGTTCGAAAGGTTTAAGGAGTGCAAGACCTTTATTTGGGTCATTAAGTTCTCATCACTCCTTAATGTTTTCCTTCGACGAAGAATCTCCTGTGCACTGGTCATGCTTGTGGAGAGCATAAGACTGCACGTCTCATGCTCTCCACAAAGAAACTTGGATGAAGGTGTTTCT